>Ga0209697_10000864_pt1 | contig 49193 bp, 36 predicted proteins | sample AliMusrvi5mmetaG_FD_184115 | JGI IMG/M metagenome (GOLD analysis project Ga0209697, IMG submission 184115) | Freshwater lake bacterial and archeal communities from Alinen Mustajarvi, Finland, to study Microbial Dark Matter (Phase II) - Alinen... | ecosystem: Environmental > Aquatic > Freshwater...
CGGCTTAGGTTACACGGAATGAGCCGCAGCTGGCAGGCCTTACTGGAAACAAGAAGGCAAAATGAACTAACACTAAGCGAAGGGCTGGAGCTACTTTTACAGGCAGAAGAACAAGAGCGTACAAACATGTTTATTTCAACCCAAAAGTATACCAGTGTTTCACTCCAAAAGTATACCATTTTTAATTAATAAAAAGGCAGTACTCTTGTGTTCGGGGTACCCCGAACACAAGAGTACTGGAGCCCGGATTTTTTGCAAATTTTTTTTCATTTTTTCATCATTTCTTTCGTTTCTCTTAATCGGTAAGATTCTCCATTCATATTTACCAGATGGGCCTTGTGGGTCAATCGGTCTACCAATGCCGCAGTGAGTACCTGATCGCCAAAAATCTCATTCCATCGGTCAAAACCCAGGTTGGTGGTTACTATTGTTGACTTGCGACCTGCCCTAAGCGAGAGATGATTAAAGAGCAGTTCTGCTCCTTCTTTGTCAAAGGAGATATAGCCAAATTCATCACAGATTACCAGATCATACTTTTCAAACCTCTGTTCCATCTGCCGTAATGTTCGCTGTGAGTGTGATTCACGCAGTTGTGTTAGTAACCCGTGTATGGTGGTAAAATAGACCCGGTAACCCTGTAGACAAGCTTTCAAGCCTAGTCCGATGGCAATATGGGTCTTGCCTGTTCCCGGATTTCCTGCCAGTATAATGTTTTGTCCCGATGCCACGAAGTCGAGACGTTCGAGCATCGGGAGTTTTCCTGCTGCATCAACAGGGAGCAAATCACGCTTTAAATCATGAAGATATAGTTTGGCTGGAAAACCAGCCAGCCTGACCTGTACTTTCTTTCTGTTTTCTAACCTGGTATCATATTCCCGTTCCATTATACGTAAAAGAAATGTCTCATAGTCAGCTTGGTCTTTGGCCGCCTCTTGGGCAATTTGTTCAAACTCATTGCGGAAAACAGGTAGCCGCAGTTCCTTACTGTACCTGGTAATTTGTGCTTTTATTTCGCTTTGTAACTTCATTTCTTCAGTTGTTTTAATTCATTAATGCTGTGACCTGTTTGAGCTGTTCCCGAGCCATATAAACCGTTTGGTTATCTACGGCCACCTGTTTAACCACTTCTTTGGGTTTATTACCCAGAAGAGCTGTTAGCTTCTCTGTTGTGATGCTTTGGCTGCGATGTTCAACCAGCCGTAAAACGGTAGTCTCCAGATTTTCTGCACTAATTTTATTTTGGCAACAATAATGAAGCAAGTCAATAAAGTCACGGGGAGAATTGGTATAATATTGCAGATATAGTTTTTTCAGATATGGGCTGCAGGTAAGGGCAACACTTCCGTTCAAGGCCCCTGGCTTTTGCCGCAGAGTATTCAAATAATGTTCAATGGAGATGATCCATTGATGTTTACCGTAATCACGTTGATGCGATGCTACGAGCTTGTTTTGGTTGTAAGCTTCAAGTGTATTGCTAAATACCTTGACATCAACAAAACACCCAACCAGTTTATCTGATACAGAATATCGGTTGGTGCAGTAACTGATTGTTGCGTATTTATCGACCCTCAATTGTACGGAATCCGAACATGCCAGTGGTTCTTTGTATTGCCATAACAGCTTTTTCTCATCCGCAAACATCTCTATTGCAGTACGGTCGGTTAATTGCTGCTTGACTTGATTGATACGGCTAATAACTGTTTCCAGATATTTATCGGCTTCTTCCATGTTGACAAAGTCGCTTTTAAAACCAAAGGCTTTTCTTCTGATGTATTCCACACTGCGTTCAACATGCCCTTTTTCATTTCCGCTGTAGGCATTACAAAAACGGTGGCTAAACTGGTAATGTCCCTTCATTTGAAGCAAAGCCTGGGTCGGTTCTTTCTCATGTTTGCCAACAAATTTGGCAATAGCAACGCGCATATTGTCATAAACCATCTGGTGGTAAACACCCCCTATGTGCTCAAAAAAGGAAACATGTGACTCCATAAAAGCCAGCGTATCCTGACGCTTAAATATGACAGCATAACGATAATTGCTGTAAGAAGAGGTAAATACGGCAAGTTGAAAACGGCTCACTAGTCCATCTATGTTTAGTTTTATCTCACCCCAGTCAAACTCGCAGGAGGATCCAGGTTGGTACTGCTGCCGGATAAATGCCTCCTTGACAGCAACTGATTTTCCTCGCTTTTCGCAGATATAATTGCAAACAGTGGTATACCCTATCTCCAAACCTTGGTCATGAAGTAATTGCAAAATATCAATTTTCTTAAGGATTTGCTTCCGCATACCCTGTTGTATTTTCGTGTCGTTTTGTTCCAATACCGTGTCTATAACAGTCTGTATCTCTTCTGTCAAACGAACTTTGCTCCTTGTCCCAACGTTGAAAACAGGAGGACTCGACAGATATGTCGGAAGAACCGTTTCAGGCTTCACTGAGCCCTTTTGAAGATTCTCGTATTCCTCAATACACTTTCTTACCGTCTTGCGGTTTATTTGAAGCTCATGGGATATGCTTCGCTGACTCTTTCCCTGTCGATGGCTAAGAAGGATGATTTCTTGTTTTATATACATACTTATCATGCTTTAAAAATGAGGTTTTAATCTCACTTTATTAAAACTAAGTGGTATCCTTTTCGACTGAAATGTGGTATACTTCTCGATTGAAATATACACTTTGTCGGAAACTGTCAGGTTTTTTTGTGTTTTCGAATAGGTTCGTTTGGTGCGGTCTAATTCAAATTATCCCATAGAGCGGAATATTTACCATCCACTCCTCTTTTTTAAAGGGTGCTAAAGAGGTCCTCAGGGCTCTTTCCGGTTTAAATTTTTCACAGAACAATCTGAAACTTTTTGAGCGAAGATTCTCTCCTGATTTTACTTCGATTGGGATAACTTCACCTTCATCCTGAATGACAAAATCAACCTCTGATGTGCTTCTTTCATTTGTCCAGTATCCAATATATCTATCAGCCACAGTCCTTAGTTGTTGCATTACATACTGTTCTGCCAAAGCACCTTTAAACTCTGTAAATACAGCGTCCCCTTCGATTAAAGTACGGATATTTAAACCTGCCATTGCCCCCAATAATCCCACATCATTTAGAAAAAGCTTAAATACAGATAAATCCTGATAGGCGATCAATGGCAAATGTGGTTTTGATATCCGATGGCTTTTTAGGAGCAAACCGCAATCAACCAACCATTGAATAGCCAACTCATAGTCTTTCGCCCTCGCACCTTCCCTCAGGATGCCAAATATGAACTTCTTGTTTTCTTTAGCTAACTGAGCAGGGATACTTTGCCAAACCATCCTGATTCGTGGAATTATTTCGTGAGGGGCATGTTTTGAGAAATCGCCCTCATACGAGTGCAATATCTGATACTGCGTTTGTCGTACCAGCTCCCAATTACGTGTTTCAATAAACCTGCTCACCACTTCTGGCATTCCTCCTACATAAAAATAATAATGAAGGAATTCAATAAGTTTGTAATGAAACACAGATATAACCTCCCAATCTTGCTTTTTAATGATTTCCGCTAATCTGTCTTCATTCAGGGCTACTAAAAATTCCGAAAAGGACATAGGACGAAGATCAAGGAACTCAACTTTCCCAACCGGGAAAGAGGTATTGCTATGAAGCCCCATTCCCAATAGCGAACCAGCTGCAACAATAAAATACTGCGGGGCATTTTCGAAAAAATATTTTAGTGAGGTGATGCCTTTTTCAGCCGACTGAATTTCATCAAAGATGATTAAGGTATCATCAGGATTTATTGTAACTTGCGAGTAGATCTGCAAAGTTGTAATGATTCTTGGTATGTCAAAATCATTTATAAACAAAGATCGGAGGGTTGGAGTCTCTTCAAAATTTACATAAATGAAATTTTTGAAAGCACTCTTGCCAAACTCCTTTAATAGCCAGGTTTTCCCTGTCTGCCGGGCACCACGCACCACCAATGGTTTTCTGAATTTGCTTTCCTTCCAGCTTAATAACGCTTCTAATTTATCTCTTTTCATGGCACAGACAATTATTTATGATACAAAATTACATTTATTACAGGATATAAATGTAATATGAGAACACTTTTATCAAGAATGATTTCATTACCTTGCTCACCCGAATCTGTTATCCAGAGGTAACCAGAAAGGGAATTTGCAGTTCCCCGCTCAGGAATCTGAAGAAATGGTTCTTTATAAATGTAAGCAATGAATGAGGGTGATTTGTTGTTGGCACTATTTTATCCGCAATTTTTAATCTCATGCAAACTTTTTGAGTAAACCAGTCACTTGTTGATTGAAAATTTAGTTAAATCGCCCGTATTCCATTTATGGCGAGGGGTTTTGCCACAAACCTAAATAAATAGCATTCCGAAAAGTAGCCTAATGATACAAATACCGCGATAAAGGAAGCATATACGAACCATATAGGAACGATATACGAATGCTATAGGATCACTAAAGCTGTTTTGGAACTTAAACAGGCATGACACAACAACCATCAGTGACTATACTATACATAAATCGATAGGGTCATCTATTTTGTGGCCTTCATTTTTGGATTATCAAATTACAGGAAAAATATTCCAAACAATACGAGGATGAAAATGTCAAAACTATGTAAGTTTACGCAAAGATTGATTTTAATTTAAGATTCGCAAAATTGCTAATATAGAATGTATTGCGTTGTTCTTATTTTATCCGTTACCCTTTTAAAAAACTAATAAAAAACCATCCAATGCTTAAAAGCTATCAACCATTCTATTTACTTGCTTTGCTTGCGCTGACACTATTGATCGGTATTAGTCCGAATGTGAGCGGAAGTATTAAAATTCAGGACCTCCAGGTTGAATACACCAAAACGCCGCTTGGGATCGATGTCAATGCGCCACACTTCAGCTGGCAAATGATTGCATCGGCCGGTGAACGAAATTTAAACCAGGGATCCTACCAGATTGTAGTTAAAGATTTGAAAGGAAATATGGTATGGGATACAAAAAAGGTTTCAGACAATAAGTCACTTGGCATCATATATGCCGGAAGCCAACTCCAACCTACAACCAGGTACAACTGGACAGTTACCGTTTGGGACCAAAAAGGAGCAAGCTCATCTGGCAGTTCGTGGTTCGAAACCGGATTTATGAACCCCGATCCTGCCTTATCGGCCTGGGATGGAGCCACGTGGATTGGCGGAAGCAATGATGACCTGGTTCTTTATGCTCCCTACCTTGCAATTTTCAAATTACAATACATACAGACGATCGAAAAGGGAAGCACCCGTGCCAGTTTTATTTATGGTGCCAACGACTCCAGGTTATTGGATAAATACAAAAATATTTATCAGGTTGAAAACAGGAAAAACGAGAGTTATATCAAGATTGAACTTGACATCTCTGCCGTTGACGGTACAGAGAACGGGAAAGCCAAATTAAATATCTATCGTGTTGGATATAAAGGCACAGACTCCCCTTCCATCCCAATTAAAACATTTGAAATTCAAACAAAATTCATTGACAATGAAAACAAAAACAGCGGGCATACCATAAGTTTCACCAGCAAGTTTGGCAGTATATCGATCTCATTGGATGGAAGTTCATCGTTTATAGCAGTACCCGTTGCTGTATCGGGACAGACACCTCCTCCGGGTGTACCGCAGGAGGTAATGGGCCGGGTTGGCGGAGGTGTTTCAGTCGTTGTGAACCCTGCAGGTTCAGGCGGTGATGTGCTCTGCTTTGGAATGCTTTGCGATATGGGCTTTTCAGCCGATGCCGGTCAGAAAGCGACTTTTTCGGATGTAGTTGTATCCAATAACAGGTATCCAAATTCTACTCTTTTTGCTGAAAACCTGACTACTACAACTTTCAAAAGTATTTACTCCCCTTTTGCATCTGATCCCAATTCAGGAATTACAATAACCGACGGAAAATACAAATTAACAGGAGGAAGTAAAGGCGCTTTTGTGGTGGCAAACCCCAGCAGGAATTCGGCTCCAATGCTTCGGACGAAATTCAATACCAATGAGAAAAAAATCGAAGGAGCACGGTTGTATGTTACTGCCCGCGGTATCTATGAGATTTATTTGAATGGCAAAAGGGTTGGAGATGATCATTATAATCCGGGGCTTTCGCAATACAACATCACCCATTTCTATCAGACCTACGATGTAACCGGCATGGTGAAACCCGGCGAAAATGCAATCGGAGCCATGATGAGTGAAGGATGGTGGAGTGGCTTGCTCAGTTTTGGATCCATCTGGAATCATTTTGGCGACCGGCAGTCGTTATTGGCCAAGCTGGTCATTACCTACACCGATGGTTCTAAAAATGTGATTAACACCAACGATAAGGATTGGAAATATTACAACGACGGCCCGATCCTCTACAGTAGCCTCGACTTCGGCGAAGCATACGATGCCAGCAAGGAAGCCGCCATTGAAGGTTGGACCACAGCGTCGTATAACGATAGCAAGTGGAAAAAAGCAACTGCCATCGACCTGAAGGGAACGGCCTATATGGGAGGTGAACTTGATTTCAGCGGAAACAAGGATGAATTCAATTGGGATAAATTAGCCATTACCGGACAGATTGGCAATAACGCAGGTATTTATAAGACACTTAAAGCACAAAGCGTTAAAGAGGTACGGCCAAAAGTCTTTGTTTATAACATGGGACAAAACTTCGTGGGCGTGCCCAAAATCTCAATTAAAAACAGGAAAGCCGGTTCAAAAATCACTATTCGGGTTGCAGAAATGTTGTATCCGAACCTGAAGGAATCGGGCAACAATGTGGGAACACTGATGACTGAAAATTACCGTGCCGCTTTGAGCCAGGATACGTACATCATGAAGGATGGAGAACAGGTTATTCAGCCAAAGTTTACTTCTCATGGTTATCAGTACATCGAGATCACGGGGATCGATGCACCACTTCCTTTGGATGCTGTAGAGGGATTGGTAATTAGTTCTGTCAGGTCGCTGACCGCTGATTATACAACATCGAATGCAAAAGTGAACCAGCTTTGGTCGAACCTGGTTTGGTCGAATGTCGACAATTTTCTGACCATTCCGACCGACTGTCCGCAACGCAACGAGCGCATGGGTTGGTCGGGCGACATCAACGTATTTTCACGCACAGCTACCTATGTCTCAAATGCCGATCAGTTCCTGACCCGCCATATGTTTGCCATGCGCGATGTGCAGTCGCCCAAAGGCAAGTTCGCCGATGTTTCGCCTGTTGGAGGCGGTTTTGGCGGTGTTTTATGGGGTAGTGCCGGAATCGCTGTCCCATGGGAAACCTACCTGCAATATAACGATGCCGGACTTCTGGAGCAGCATTACCAGGCAATGGTTACCTATATGGATTACCTGGAAACCACCATAGATCCTAAAACCGGTCTGAGTTCCGACGGTCAGCTTGGCGACTGGCTGGGTACCCAGAATAATATGCTTGGAACCGCCTTCCTGGTTACGGCCTATCATGCCTATGACCTTGGGATTATGGCCAAAGCAGCCAAAGTCCTGGGAAAAACCAGTGATGCGGAAAGGTACAAAGTGATGTATGAAAAGCGCAGGGATTTCTTCAATAAAACCTTCGTTAATGCTGATAAAAAGACCCTTGGCCCGATGGGAGGTCCCGGCATGTGGCCGGGTCAGCCTTCAACTCCCGTTGAGTTTAAAGTGGCTGATACCCAAACATCCTATGCAGTAGGACTTGCAATGGATTTGTTTAATGGCGAAAATAAACCGGCAATGATTAAAAACCTGGCAGAAACTGTCAAACGTCAGAACAAAGATGATGGCGGAGTGCTGCGGCCAACCTATTCGCTGATGACCGGGTTTATCGGAACTGCATGGATCAGCAAAGCATTATCCGATAACGGACTTAGCGAACTTGCATACAAAGTATTACAAGGAAATCAGTATCCTTCATGGCTTTATTCAATCGAGCAGGGAGCAACATCCATCTGGGAACGGTTGAATGGTTATACTGTGGAAGATGGTTTTGGCGGAAATAACGGGATGAATTCCTTTAATCACTACTCATTTGGTGCAGTGGGTCAATGGATGATGGCCTATTCATTGGGAATCCAGCGCGATGAACCAGGTTTTAAAAAATTCATCCTTCAGCCTGAACCCGATCCAACCGGACAGATGACATTTGCCAAAGGGCATTACGATTCGATGTATGGTCGTATTGAAAGCGGATGGCGTCTGGAAAACAACAAGCTGATCTATTCAGCAACTGTTCCGGCAAATACATCGGCAACGCTCTATTTACCTGCATCATCTGAGAAAAAGGTAACTGAAAGCAGGAAAGCAGCTACGACGGCAAAAGGAATCCGGTTTATCAAATTTGAAAACGGAAAGGCAGTATTTGAACTTCAATCGGGTTCGTACAATTTCATTATTGGACAGAATTAAAGAGTAAAAATCATTCGCATACAAGAGTTTGTGGCGGGTGATGTTGTTAATTAAGTGTTTTAATTATCATAGGATTAAATGTTAATTTTTAAATTATAAATGAGATCGGGGTGCTTCCCGATCTCTTTTTTGAGCCATTTAATAAGCGAAGGTCTGAAACAAGTTATAGAATCAGTTGCGACTTTCAACTAATAGTTGTTTAATTGAATTTTATGACAAAAGCATTTCCTGGAAATAAATTGAAAACATCACCAACCTATTAAGTGAAAGTTCTGGTGTATAAAGGTTTTTAATATAAGGAGCCAAAGGATTGATAAAATCACTTTTATTCCGTTCATGAATACAAAATGGATTAATTGTCGATTCGGGATTCCAACTATAATGCCCGATTTAATACTGCAATGCGGGTTAAATTCATATTGTAAATTCACATTTAGATTTCGAAGAAGGGCCATCGTCCCGGTTCATAATTGGCTGTGGAAGCGTATCTCATTCAAAACATTCGGAAATCAATATAGCATATTCTATTTGTAGGAGCGTAGGAAAGTAGGAACGTAGGAAAACTGCATTAACCATGTGAACTATAGATAAATAGAAAATACAGAAAAATTACAGGAACACTGTAACAGCATGAACCACGGACATTTAGCAATCGTAGGAATATCGCAGGAAGCGTAGGAAAACCGTAGGAACTTTGGATTCGTAGGAAATATAAGAACTTAGCAACCACAGGAAGATTGCAATAACACTGGAGTAGTTTAAACCATAACAACTTAGCTACAGTTGAATAATCGTATGAACCGAAGATAACCGCAGAACTTTGGATCCGAAGTAACTATAAGAACTTGAGAACCGTAGGAAGATAGGAAAACCGCAGATCCAGTCGTATCTATTTATAATATAGGTGCTTATAACTATAAATGTCTTTGTTTTTCATTCCATTTCCTACGTTCCTACGTTTCCTACGCCCTATATTTGAATATTGCAAAAATCAACGACAAAAATTGATTTAATTCTCACCTCTGTATTTGCCTGAATTGAACTTAATGGGGAATCTGTGGCGAAGAATAACAAAAATTTGAGCCGTTGCTTATCACTCTGATGTAACAATTTTCGATATACTTCATTTCCGGAAGTGGCCCTTTATATGACTAACAAAATAAATAGCATTACGAAAAGTAGTCAAATGATACAATTCCGGTCTAAAGGAAGCATATACGAACCATATAGGAACGAATTACGAACCATATAGGATCACTAAATGAGTTTTGAAGCTAATGGAGCACGAATTGAACCGGGTCAAGGAATAAATCAAACATAAAATGATCAGAAGCTGGTCGCTGCCGAACTACTCCGAAAAGTAATTTTAGAGCGTTTACGATCAACTAATCGGGTGAATGAGTTCTTCCTGATGGTGGGATTGCCATTAATTACAATTGCCGGATTTTATGTCAGCGACCTTAGGTGTTGATTCAGCTTTTTAATTAGCTTCGCTAAGTCATCCGGGATAATGTCCCGGAAAAACTAATTAATTAGTCAAAAACCCTTTAGTTCACATTAAGCAAACTAACATCACGTAGTTTCCGGATAAAAAATTGCCGACTATGATAATTATTACAGCCATTTTGATCGGTCTTGTACTGATCGTTGTATTTACTTCCATCTTAAAATACAATACCTTTCTTTCGATCTTTGCTGTCTCCTTATTAATCGCATTGGGAACACTCCCCCTTCAGGAAGTGGTTCCCACCATTCTAACCGGGTTTGGAAATACGATGAAATCCATAGGATTGATCATTATCTTCGGGATTATGCTTGGGTTAATCCTCGACAAAACGCATGCGACCAAGAGCATTGCCCACGCTATATTAAAACTGACCGGAAAGAAAAACGCGGGTATGGCCATCCACACAACAGGTTTTATTACGGGAATTCCTATTTTCTGCGATTCAGGATTTATTGTACTCCAGGGAATTAACAAATCGCTCATCGAAAGTACGGGCAAACCAATGATATTTATGGCTTCGGTTCTTGCTGCAGGTTTGTATTCTGTCCACTGCTTAATTCCACCACATCCTGGTGCCACGGCTGCCGCCGGAATCATGTCGGCCAATATCGGACATCTTATATTGGTCGGACTTCCCGTTGCCGCTATTTCTTCAGTGGCAGGATTTCTTTGGGTACGGTTTATCACAAGAAAAGATCGTATCGTTCCGCCAATTGACAATCCCAATAAAAAAATTCAGGATGAAACGGTTGAATTACCTTCTGCATTCCGTTCATTTTTACCGATTATCGTGCCGGTTCTGTTATTAAGTGGTCGCTCTGTTCTTTTACTTTTTGCACCGAAAGATCAAAGCTATTTATTAAAAATAGTTTCCTTCCTGGGAGAACCCATCATCGCGTTGATGATAGGTATTCTTCTTGCAGTTACGCTATATAAAAAGGTGAATTCAAAAGAACTAAACGAGTTGTTCGATCTGTCTATCGAAAGGGCCGGAGCTATCCTTGCCATTGTTGCGGCTGGGGGTATTTTTGGGACAGTAATTAAGGCGACAGGCATTGGCGAAGTTGCAGGTATTTATTTGGCCTCAACCGGTCTTGGATTGTGTGTCCCTTTTCTAATAGCCGCATTTCTGAAGACAGCTCAGGGTTCGTCTACGGTAGCAGTCATGACGGCTGCCTCTATTATTTCGCCGATGCTCGTATCACTGAATCTGAATAGTGATAATGGCATTGTACTGGCAACATTGGCGATGGGCGCCGGGTCTATGTTTATATCTCATTCAAACGATGCCTTTTTCTGGGTTGTCACCAAATTTTCGGATCTGGAAATAAAATCGACGCTTCGGGTTTGGACAACCACAACGGCCGTAATGGGAATATTTGCGTTTGCGGCTGTTTGGGTATTTTCGTTGTTTATGAGATAACTCCTTTAAAAATGACCTACTTAAATTTCAATAAAGCCTTCGGCAATTATGAATAACAGGCAAATAGCAGTCGATATATTTATGGCCGGGGTTGAAAGTGTAAAGCCGGATAAACTGATCAGAAACTTCATTTCCTGGTCAGAAAAAAAGTTAGTGATTAAGAATCAGGTTTTCGATCTTTCAGCGGTTCAAAACATATATGTGGTAGGTGCCGGAAAAGCAAGTGCACTGATGGCGCAATCGCTGGAATCGGTTCTTGGTTCTGCAATAACCGGCGGGCATATCGTAACCAAGTTTGGCCATTCGGTTCCCCTTCAATACATCGGAGTAAGTGAAGCGGGCCATCCTATACCCGACGAAAACGGGCTAAAAGGGACAGCGCAAATTATTGAATTCGCACAAAAGGCTGACGAAAATGATTTGGTAATCTGTTTGATATCAGGAGGCGGATCAGCGTTGCTGACAGATGTTCCTGAAAATTGCACCCTGGATAATCTGGCATCGCTGAACGATTTGCTGTTGAAAAGCGGTGCAGATATTAAGGAGATTAATTGTGTCCGAAAACATCTCTCAAAGATAAAAGGGGGTCAGCTGGCTAAAATCGCCTCTCCAGCAATTGTTATAAGTTTGATCTTATCCGACGTGATCGGTGATCCAATTGATGTGATTGCTTCCGGCCCGACAGCAATTGATGAATCAACTTTTGATGATGCTATGGATGTTCTAAAACGTTATAAACTATCTTCAAAAATAGCACCTTCTATTCTTAAGATCATAAATGACGGCATTCAAGGGAAACGAGGTGAGACTTTGAAGAAGGAGGAACTGGCTACCAATAAAGTCTATAATTTCATAATTGGGAATAATATGCTGGCGCTACATGCTGCAAAAACGATGGCCGAAAATCTTGGCTTTTATACACAGATTGAGACGAGTACCCTATCCGGGAATGTAGAGGACGTCGCATCGATGTTGGTAGAAACGGCTATCAGATACAGAGATGAGCATAAAGGGATGAAAACATGTATGCTCTATGGAGGAGAACCAACAGTGAAGATTTCAGGAAATGGACTGGGCGGACGAAATCAGCACTTAGCACTAATATGTGCAAAACAGCTTCAAAAACAGACTGGTATTACTATTTTATCAGGAGGTACAGATGGTACTGACGGACCGACAGATGCTGCCGGCGCAATAGTTGATTCAGAAACTTTTAATAATGGTCAAAGTCTAAACCTGGATATTGAAGAATACCTTCTAAACTGTGATTCCTACAACTTTTTTCAGCAGGAAGGAGGTCTGATAATCACAGGTCCGACTCAAACCAATGTGATGGACATTATCGTTGTGCTGATTGGATGATATGTTTTCAAACCTTAGTTTGCAAGATATTTTCTCATGATGATTCGTACAACTTCATTCGCAGTAAAAGATTCTCGCGGATGATTTTAACAGGTAAGTCTGCATTAGGATCGATCTGCATTGTTTCAAAATCATCTTTCCTCTTAACTCCGGCAACAACAGGATAAATGGTTTTATCGACAATGAAACCAAGCAGCAGTTTTTTCCTATTCACCCATAAAAAACACAGTTTCTTACCTTTGTAATAAAAAAACGGAATCTGGTATTTGCGTTCAGGCGTAATCTTGCCATCAACACTAAGAATTACCTTTCGTAATGCGAGAAGACATCCCTGAATAGGTTCGGGTTGTCTCAAATAATAGTTTTCAAATTCTTGTGACATAATCAATTTTGCAAATTAAAAAAAGTTGTACTTTTCAGATGTCATAATTTAGACAATTTAAGCAAACCCGGGGCCGTGATTCCCCGCGTTATTTTTCAGAAAAGATATTCAGAATTTTCATCTCTAAAAATAAAATAAAGTGGTCGTTATGAAAAATATAAAATGGATAAATTCAATCCTGGTTCTTCTCCTTTTCGGACTAATAACTTCCTGTCACCCGGGAGTAAAACCATTGAAAGAAGGTTTATGGAGGGGTGTTTTTACGCTTCCCGGAAACGAAATCCCGTTCGCATTTGAAGTAAAAGGGAAGAGTGCCGACAGTACAACTGTGTTTTTGATCAACGGAACAGATCGTTTTGAACTCAAAAACATCACCTATGCCAACGATTCGGTTTCGATTCCGATCGATCTTTACTCCTCTGTTTTAAAAGGCAAGCTCACAGAAAACACTATTGAAGGGCAATTGGTGAAAATAAACACAGATAAGCCGGTCGCCGGAGTTCCGTTTAAAGCTGAATTTGGAGACCTCCCGAGATTCCCAAAAAGCAGTGAGGCTCCTTCAGTTTTGCTGACAGGAACGTGGGATATCAACATCATCGCCAAAAGTGACACCGATAGAACAGTAGGTAATTTTGTTCAGAAAGAGGCATTACTCTCCGGATCAATTCTTACAACAACAGGCGATTATCGTTTCCTGGAAGGGGCCGTACAGGGGAAGAAATTTGCTTTGTCAGCCTTTGGAGGTTCAACACCTTACCTGCTGAAAGGGGAATTTGCAACCGATAGTACCTTCACCGGCGAATTTATTACACCCCGCAGTACCTCCAAAGTTGAAGGAAAACGAAATCCGAAAGCGGCATTGCCCGATCCTTACACCGCCTCACATCTGAAAGAAGGATTTTCTTCGATTGAGTTTTCGTTTCCAAACCTCGAGGGAAGGCAGGTATCATTATCTGATCCCATCTACAAAGGGAAAGTGGTAATTGTAACGATTCTTGGAAGCTGGTGTCCCAATTGTCTTGACGAGAATTCCTTTTTATCCGGTTGGTACAAGACAAATCATCAGCGAGGTGTCGAAATTATCGGGCTTGGATTTGAACGCAAGAACGACTTCGAATCGGCAAAAAAATCGTTGACAAACCTGAAAACCCGCCTGGGCATCACCTATGAAATCCTTTTTGCAGGAAAATCAAGTACGGAATCTGCTTCAAAAGCGCTTCCTGCATTAAATGGAATTACTGCATTCCCCACAACCATCTTTATCGACAAGAAAGGAAATGTGAGAAAAGTACATACAGGTTTCAACGGACCTGCCACTGGTAAATTCTACGAAGAGTTTAAAACCGAATTTAATGGATTGATCGATCAGTTGCTCGCAGAATAAACATTCCGCAACCTTAAAAATCATTCAGTAATTTATGTGACCGATATACACATTCATTACATTGTCGTTATAAAAATCAAAAATGGCATTTCCACAGATGGATTTGCCATTTTTCATTAATGACGGAGTGGTGTAATCATTGGATTCCTCGTTTCCATTAATTACTGAGGGGTTGTAAACATTGGATTCGCCATTTCCATTAATAACAGAGGGGTTGTAAACTTTGGATTCGTCGTTTCCATTAATAACAAAGGGGTTGTAAACTTTGGATTCGTCGTTTCCATTCATGACCGAGGGGTTGTAAACTTTGGATTCGTCGTTTCCATTATTGACAGAGGCATTGTAATCACTGGATTTGCTGAATCCATTAATAACGGAGGGTTGTAAACTTTGAATTCGTCGTTTCCATTAATGACATAGGGGTTGTAAGTATTGGATTCGCCATCTCAAGAAATATATATTCCCCAAAATATACCTAATTATAGGTATATTTTAGGTCAAATTAGTTTCAGATATTTGCAACGTAAAACATATTTTAATGAAAGCATATACAGCAAATAATTCCCCCCGAATTTTCGGAAACCCAATTGCGGATACCGATTGCTGTCGCTTCAACACTTTATCCGTCCGAATGCGTATGTGCATGCGAATGTGCTGATAAAGTTTTAAACCACATTATCCCCTATTTTATTGATTACCAATAACCTTTCGCTGGTCTATTGTGACTGATTTATGGTGATCTTTTTTCGAAATTCAACTTTTTTATCAATATTCTCCATCTAATGTCAGAGCAAAATCATTCATTCGATACACGATCGATACACGTTGGCGAAAAGCCCGACTTTTCGGAGGGCAGCAAAAACGAAGTAGTTGCACCGATCTATCTTTCGTCAACTTATGCCCGTAAGGAAGTTAAAAACCCGGGGCAATTCCAGTATTCACGAAGTAATAATCCAACAAGGTTCGCCCTCGAAAAGCGTTATGCCTCACTCGAACAGACGAAGTATGCTTTAGGATATGCCTCAGGCCTGGCAGCCGAAGCTGCGTTGCTTTTCACATTGATTAAACCCGGCGATCACATTGTTGGTTTCGACGATCTGTATGGCGGAACAAAAAGGTTATTTAATATCTGGAAAGAGAAATATAATATCACAGTAAGTCTGGTTGACGCAACTCAGCCGCATCCTGTTGAAGAAGCCATCCAATCGAATACAAAGTTGGTCTGGCTCGAAACACCCACCAATCCGTTACTTAAAGTGTGTGATATTGCGGCTATCTCGGAGATTGCTCATCGCCAAAAGGTATTGGTGATCGTTGATAACACCTTTCTTTCTCCCTATTTCCAGAACCCAACTATGCTGGGCGCCGATATTGTGGTTCATAGTGTTACAAAATATATTGCCGGACACAGCGATGTAATCGGCGGTGCAATCATGCTCAACGACACAGCGCTTTACGAACAGCTCAGTTTCAACCAAAACAGTTTGGGTATTGTTCCTTCGCCATTCGATTGTTATCTTACATTAAGAGGACTAAAAACGTTGTCGCTAAGAATGGACAAGCATCAGTCAAATGCCCTTGCAATTGCTGAATACCTCGAAAATCATCCGAAAGTAGCACGCGTTTATTATCCCGGTCTGCCAAGTCATCCTCAATATGAGTTGAACCTCAAACAGACAAAAGGCTTTGGTGGCATGATCTCTTTCGAGATTAAAGGTGGTGAAAAGGAAGCCGTTAAATTTCTCGAAAGTCTTGAGTTATTTAGCCTGGCCGAAAGCCTTGGCGGAGTAGAATCTTTGATTGAACATCCTGCACTTATGACACATGCTTCATTAACACAGAAAGAGCGTGAGCAAGCTGGTATAAAGGATTCGCTGATCAGGGTCTCGATTGGAGTAGAAGATAAAATCGACCTTATTAACGATCTTGAACAGGCTTTTAATCAAATTTAACGATCTTTGTTTCTTGAAATGAATCTGAAATTAAGAGCAGGACTTACACCCAAACATTAGGAGAATATCTATGAGTACGAATAAAATTGATAATGTGATCATTGCTGATTCCCAATACCTGGTTGTCGAAGCGCTTCGATCTCTCATCGGTGTCGATGAGAGATATTTTCTCGCCGGTGTCACTGATACCCAAAATGATCTTTATAAGCTACTTGACCATTCAAAAAGTGGTCTGCTAATCACCGATTTTTCGAATATTGATTACGATGGTATTGACGATTTGAAAAACATACGGGAGAGATACCCACAAATTTCGATACTAATACTGACGAATACAATCAGCAAGGCGGAGTTTGGCGGACTAACAAAAGCGGGCATTAAAAATATAATTTATAAAACCGCGGATAAAGAGGAGATTATTAATGCCATTGAATCGGCAATCAAAGGTAAAAAATACTATTCAGATGAAATTCTTGATTTGTTCCTCGACGTAAACGAAAGCAAATATTCAGTCGAAGATCCGAAACATCTCACAGCTTCTGAGGTCGAAATAGTAAAATTAATTGCCGATGGACTTACAACCAAAGAGATTGCTGCCAGAAGAAATATAAGCTATCACACTGTGAATACGCACCGGAAAAATATCTTTAAAAAACTCGAAGTCTCCAATGTCTCTGAATTAACAATGCATGCCATAAAATCAGGATTGATAGAAAATATTGAGTATTATATATAAGCTCAATTTCGGTTTGAAATGCATTATTAAGCCCCCGGTATATTGAAAAAGCCGGCCGCCCGGTTTTTCAAAGCACTCTGATCATCCACAAATCGCATCCGAAATGTCCGCTATTTCCGAGTGGCGCGGACAAATATTTAAAACCAAACTTTTCGTACACCTTCAATGCTTTTTCAAGTTCAGGCATAGATTCAATATAGATTTGCGCAAAACCTAATTCTTTGGCCGTCTTTAAGCATTTTTCAATGATCAATCCCCCAAGTCGTTTACCTCTTTCTTCAGGCAATAAATACATTTTCACCAATTCGCAGGTGTTATTGGGCAACCCTTCGGTTGGAAAAATCCCACCACCCCCAACTATTTTTCCACTATCAGTTTCGGCGACATAATAAACTGATCGGGGCTTTTGAAACAACTCAAAGAGCGAATCTGTTGTTGTGTCGTAATAAACTGTGCCTTGATGATTGGCTCCAAATTCGGTCAGTGTAGCACGGATAATATTTGCCAAATCGGCATTGTCCGATTGCTGTATGGAACGGATTTTCATTTTTAATCACTTTAAGATGAATAAGTATGAAGCGCAATATCGATGAAATAAAGTTGCAAGATTCAATTTTGTATGCTGATTATGGCAAATATACCATAAATCAGGTATGTCGAACCCACTACAACCATTAAAATATTCTTATTGATTTAGATCGTAACAAATTGTGCCATATAATATCTATTTTTGTTCGGATAAACCAATATTTAAATATTCCCTATGAAGCAAAGAATCAGGTTGAAATTACTGTATCTGGTAATTTCATTGTTCGTCCTTCTGCCGGCAAGTTCGTTTTCGCAGGCAAAACTTCCAAAGAGTGCAGCAAAATCGTCAGTAGCAAAAACGGACGTATTGCCGCTCGACAGCGCCGTCAAAGTAGGCAAGCTGCCTAACGGATTTACCTACTATATCCGTAAGAATATCGAGCCTAAAAGCCGTGTGACATTGTATCTTGCCAATAAAGTTGGTTCTGTTCTTGAAAACGATGATCAGCAAGGTCTTGCCCACTTCATGGAACACATGAGTTTCAATGGCACCAAACATTTTCCCAAGAATGAAATGGTAAGTTATCTTCAAAAGGCAGGTGTTCGTTTTGGAGCCGATTTAAACGCTTATACCAGTTTTGACGAAACAGTTTACCAGCTACCAATTCCAACTGACGATCCTGAAATTCTTAAAAATGGCTTCCAGATTATGCGCGACTGGGCACAGGAAGCAACCCTCGATTCAACGGAAATTGAGAAAGAACGTGGTGTAGTTCTCGAAGAAAAAAGATTGGGAAAAAGCGCCCAGCAACGGTTGCAATACAAATATTTGCCAATCATTTTAAACCAATCACGATACAGCAATCGTCTTCCTATTGGCACAGAAGAAGTTTTGAAAAACTTTACTGCTTCGACTATTCGTAGTTTCTATGCCGACTGGTATCGTCCAAATCTTCAGGCTTTGATCGTTGTTGGTGATATTGATGTTAATGCGACCGAAAAAACAATCAAAGATTTATTCTCCAACCTTAAATCACCTGCAAAACCAAGAGAAAGAATTAAATATACGATTCCATTAGCTCAAAAAAACCAGTTCTTCGTAGCTACCGATAAAGAATTTCCGGTAACAGTAGTTCAGGTTCTCATCAAATTCCCGGAAAGTAAATTAATAACAACCGCCGATTATCACCAAAGTATCCTCCGTGGGTTGTATAATCGCATTATAGGCGCACGCATCGCAGAATTGAGCAAACAGGCAAATCCACCTTTCATTCAGGGAGGTAATTCCATTGGTGGATTTCTTGCAAATCTCGATGTGGCTACTTCAATTATAGTTGGCAAACCCGGTGAACTCGAAAAAGGATTTAAAGCTGTTTGGACAGAAGTCGAGCGGGCCAAAAAATTTGGCTTTACACAAACAGAACTTGACCGCGCTAAGGATGCCCTTTTACAGAATATCGAATCGGCTTATAAAGAAAAAGATAAAACCAATTCGGATAATTATGTACGTGAATACCTGAATCTTTTTTTGAAACAGGAAGCATCACCAGGGATTACTTATGAATATCATTTTTACAAAGACAACCTTGGCGGTATCACGCTTGATGAGATTAACGGAGTGGTAAAAAAATACCTGGTTGACGTAAACCGCGATATTATTATTTTGGGACCAGACAAAGATGCAGCAACATTGCCTACCGAAGCGATTGTTAATGGATGGGTTGCTGATGTTCAAAAAAGCGATATTTCAGCATATGTCGATAACGTCTCTGTTAAACCTTTACTTGCCAAAAAGCCAGTTGCCGGAAAAGTTGTCGCTGAAAAGAAACTTGATGGGATTGGGGTTGTTGAATTAACCCTTAGTAATGGAGTTAAAGTAGAGCTTAAACCAACCGATTTTAAAAACGACGAGATAAATTTTAATGCATTCAGTCCCGGAGGAACCTCTCTTTACACCGATGAAGAATTCGAATCGGCAAACCGTGCATCATCCTTGATCAACAATAGCGGCGTAGCTGACTATAATTCTGTTCAACTTACTAAATATCTCACCGGTAAAATCGTCCGTGTTTCTCCATATATCAGCGAACGCACCGAAGGCATTTCCGGAAGTGCCGCTCCGAAAGATCTCGAAACGGCACTGCAATTGGTCTATTTGTACTTTACTCAGCCTCGCAAAGATGTTGATGTTTACAAAGGATTGCTTTCGCAGGAAAAAGCTTCCATTGCTAACCGCAGCAACGATCCGCCATCTGTATTTTCTGATACCGTTTCTGCTGTTCTCGGTAATTATAGTGTTCGCCGTACGGGACCAAGTATCGAAAAATACGATAAAATCAATCTCGATCGTGCTTTTGAAATCTACAAAGATCGTTTTGCCGATGCAAGCGATTTTACCTTCACCTTCGTCGGTAGTTTTGATGTTGAAAAGCTTAAACCGCTCCTTGAACAATACCTTGGAGCATTACCTTCGACCAAACGTATTGAGAGTGCCCGTAATCTTGGAATTCATATCCCTGCAGGAAAAATACAAAAGCAAGTATTTAAAGGTCAGGAACCAAAATCAACTGTACGATTGACTTTTAGCGGTGTTTACCAGTACAATGAAACTGAAAACAACCTTTTAGATGCTTTGTCTGAAGTATTGAATATTAAGCTCATCGAACGCCTTCGTGAAGACGAGAGCGGGGTTTACGGTGTAGGATCAAGAGCATCATACAGCAAATATCCTGAGAACAGGTATTCATTTTCAATAGCATTCGGATGTGCTCCCGAGAATGTCGAAAAATTGATCAGCTCGGCACTCGACGAAGTAAAAAAGATTCGCGATAACGGGCCCTTACTGGTCGATGTTGAAAAAGTTCAGGCTGAAGAACGCAGACTTACTGAAGTGCAATTGAAAGAAAACGGTTTCTGGCTAGGTTACCTGAATGGTCAATTCCAGAATAATGAAAACCCGGAGCAAATACTTTCCTATCAGGAAGAACTGAAGAAGCTTACTCCGGAAGCCTTAAAAGTGGCTGCCAATAAATATTTGAGCGGAGACAATTTTGTTCGTCTGGTGTTATATCCTGAAAAAAAGGAGGTTCCGTCGGTTAAATAAAATTTTCACCTTAATTTAGATAATTCAAAGAGGGTGTTCCGGTTATCGGGATACCCTCTTTTGTTTGCAGCGAATCAATCAAATATTCCATTAAATAATTCCTTATTTGCATTACAAATTTCGTCCCCACGTTTTAAGTAAACAAATCGTGAAAGAAGTATCATCAACAATATGACTGCGGTATGCGTTATTAAATAAAAACAATGATGCACCCTATCCTTCGTGAAAACATACAGAAAGTTGGCAAACCATATTCCGACCTGCATTTTTTACTCGAATGTTTTGCCGAATTGCTTGAATCAAACAACGAAAAAGCGCTGATTGCTTACATTCCCTGGATCAACGATGAAGTTGCACTGCCCCCACCTGAGCTCGAACAAAAAACCATTCACCTCTATTCAATTTGCTTTCAGTTGCTTAATTTATGCGAAGTAAATTGGGCTGTGCAAAGCAGACGTAAGAAGCAGCAATTGAAAGGGCCTCAAAGTGTGAACGGAAGCTGGGCGGATACCTTTCTGGAGTTAAAAAACTCCGGTGTTTCGGAGGATGAAATTGTTGCAGCTTTGTCGCAGCTAGAGGTTGAACCGGTACTAACTGCTCATCCCACAGAGGCCAAACGCACGGTCGTCCTTAAATATTACCGCGAACTTTACCAATCGTTGGTTCAACTCGAAAACCCGGTCTATACAACTATTGAGCGTCAACGCATTCGTGCAGAGATAAAAGAAGTCCTGACAAAGCTTTGGTTTATCGACGATATTTATCTCGAAAAGCCTAAAATTGAAACCGAACTCGAAAACGTGTTACATTACCTCACGAACGTTTTTCCAGATGTTTTCGATCTTCACGACAGACAGTTAAAACAGGCTTGGAGCGATGCCGGGTTTCAGCCCGAAGCATTGCAAAACTATCTTCATCTGCCGAAGATAAGCATGGGCACATGGGTAGGCGGCGACCGTGATGGCCATCCGTTGGTGACCTCCGAAATAACTCATTATGCGCTGAAAAAACTCCGTACTGCGTCGTTACAACTCGTCTGGCAACGTTTGGTATTGCTCGCTGAAAGTTTGAGCATTTATACAACTGAAAGCAACATTCTTCCCGAATTTTGCAGGCATAAATCAATCTTAGCGGAAGAAATACCTGATATTACATCCAGACCATTGTATACATCGGCATTACATGAACCATTTAAACAGTATGTTCTGCTTCTTATTGAGAAACTTCCTGTCAGACAGGATTCACTTTCAGGAAACATCCTGCTCACAGATGCTGCCTGGACTTATACCTATTCGGCACAATTACTGAAAGATCTTGAAGTTTTGCAGCAAGCACTATCAGCCTGGGGGGCTCCTTCACTTGCCACCAATGAAGTGCAAAAAGCACTGAGCTTTGTCCGTAACTTTGGTTTTCACCTCGCTCATTTAGATATCCGTCAGAACAGTGCCTTTTATCAAAAAGCCTTTTTAGGCTTGCTCGAAGACTTCGCCGATACAAGCTATTCACTCAACATAGACGGATCGCCCGACAAAATATTTTTGTTAAACGAACTCACAATCTACCGGCCTTTCACCCATACTTATGCAGGCAAAGTGGATGAAACGACGAATGTGCTGAGCTGTCTAAGCGTTTTGAGAGATTACATCAGCAAATATGGTTCTTATGCGCTTGGTTCGCTCATTGTCAGCATGACACGCAAGGTGGAAGATCTGTTTACCCTTTACCTGTTGGCACGCGAAGCTGGCTTATTCGTAAAAACGGATCAGGGACCAGCCTGCCTGCTATCCATTGTTCCACTTTTTGAGACCATTGATGATCTGGAGCGTTCTCCGGAAATCCTCCGTGAATTTCTTGAACACCCGGTAACCCAAAATACGCTTAAACTTCAAATGAGACAGAAAGGTTATACGCGTCCGGTGGCTGAGGTAATGATCGGATATAGCGACAGTAACAAGGATGGCGGAATATTGGCAAGCCAATGGAATCTTTATGAGGCACAATACAAACTTTCCGAAACCGGCCGCAAACTTGGCGTGGATATTCGTTTTTTTCACGGTAAAGGAGGTAGTATCAGCCGGGGCGCAGGCCCTGTGAACTGGTTTTTACGAAGCTTGCCTCCATCGTCATTATGTGGTAAACTGCGACTTACCGAACAGGGAGAAACCATTGAACGAAAATATGCCAACAAGGTAAATGCCGCCTATAATGTAGAGTTGCTTACTTCGGGTATCTTACGCAACACCCTTATAAACAACGAAGCACCAGGAAATGAACTATTTGAACTGATGCGCTATATGTCTAACGAAAGTATAAAAGCCTATACTGCCCTTGTAGCTCGTCCAAACTTTATCCGTTTTTTTGAAATGGCAACCCCAATTGATGCCATCGAAACCAGTAAAATAGGCTCACGACCGTCAAGGCGTACCAACCAACGAACCCTTGCCGACCTGCGGGCGATTCCCTGGGTGTTTAGCTGGGCACAAAGCCGTATTAACATTACAAGTTGGTTTGGAGTCGGTAGTACTTTGAAACTGCTTAAGGAGCAACAACCTGCAAAATTCATCCTGTTAAAGCGACTGTTGTCTGATCATCCATTGGTAAGGTACATCTTTACAAATATTGATTCAGGATTGGCTGCAACTGATCCGGTTATTATTGCGCTTTATGCTTCGCTGGTAGACGATGAGCAAATAAAGAATGAGATTTTACCGCTTATACTTTCGGAATTGGAGCTAACTAAAAGTCTGTTGTTCGAACTGCTCGAAAAACCTTTCGAAGAGCGTCGCAGCAATCATTTTTACTCCACACGTTTACGATCTGTTGCACTTCAACTAATGCATCAATTGCAGGTAAACACGTTACGTAGCTGGCGAAGCGAAAAAGGTACTGCAACCGCTGAAATGGCAGATCATCAGAATATTGTATTATTAAAAACAATAAATGCTGTTGCAAATGCTTTGGGATCTACAGGATAATTAATCACTTACAGGTATTGGCAGAATCCCAACCATTTATTAACCCTTATATTTCTTTAAATGCAAAAAATACTCGATCAACACTTCGACGCATATTCGACCATGTCGGAAGCCTCGCACAACGCGGTAATGGAAATTGCCGCCCGCGAAAAAATTGAAATGAACAGCATTATAGTTGCAACATCGCTCTGTTTCGACGAATTAAATCACCAGCAGAGTAAGATGAATCTTCCGGCGCCGCAAGGAACTTTTGTTATGGGAGGCCTGGCGGGGTATCCGTTTGTGGGAGAAATTGGTCTGACTGCCTTCGCCGATCACATTCCTGACGGCGGAGCAGCACTGTTTATTTTTGGTCCGCATATTGGCTTTTCGCGTTCTGGCGAAATAGGAAAAATAAAACGTGTAGGGCAGCATCGCCACACCAATACCTGCGGGGCACTGATGATGGTGCAGGAGCATCTGCTGTCAACTTCAATCCATCAGATAGATCCGGCCGACTACTCCATGTTTCAACCAGAATTTCTGGCGCTTCGTCTGCTGCCAATGGTTGATGAAATACGCAATTCTGCTGTTCCAATTCTAAAAACTACCCATCTTGTCTATAACGAAATTGAAAAAGAAATACTCGCACTCATCCAGCATCATCCTTCATTGCTAAGCAGGTTTCCCGTATATATCCTGGGTGGAATTATAATTAATACGGATGAAACACTTCCCAATTATTTTTCACAAAAAGCATTTCGGAAACTATAGCAACCATTTACACCCGGTATCCAGCCGATCGTTTTACCGTTTAATCAATCATATCTTCCGTTAAATAAGTCCTTATTTGTATCTTTAAATTTTTTCCCAACTTTTGAGGAAACAAAACAGAAAAACGGAATGAAAACAACCATTATTTGCCTTATCGTCAATGCAGTTTTCTTACTATTCCCTGTTTCTTCCAGAGGAAAACAAGTTCCGGTTCGTTTGAAAGTTGGCGAACAGCTTATTTATGAATGGACAGAACGGGAAGTTCCCACGGATAAAAGCTCTTTTATTTCCGATCAGTTGAAAACGATAAGGTACTCGGTTCTGATCGATAAAATTGAAAACAATAAAGTGTTTTTTACAATCCAAACACTTCAAAATAGAACAGAAACTCAAGGAAATGGAGCAACCTCTTCAGCAGATCAAGGGTTCCCGCAATTGGTAAATAATTTTTGGGTCATTCCAAATGCGGATATAGTAAACGAAACCCTGCACCAAAAAAAGTTTCAATATGAACTGGATTTGAATAACAGGACTATTCTATTAACCAATGGCCCTGAATTGCTCGGGCAATGCGAATCCAGCCTGGCTGCTAAAGGATATTCCGCCGAGTTCAGGTTGAAAATCATCAATGAGATAAAAACAGGGCTTCAAAAACAACCACTCCTTGAACCTTTCATGTTTGTTAATTCAAATATCGATCAGCCTATAATTCATCAGCAAGATCTTGGTTTAACCTTTACATCGACTAAGCGCAACGTAGAACAGTTGGAATTGAGCAGCGCTCCCGATAGCTTAAATCAAAGCTGCAAATGCATCCTCAACCTTCAATTTGGTTTGGTGACATCTTTCAGTAAAAATTCGATAGAAAAAACAAACCCAAACCACCGATTTTCCCCGGACTCCCGTCTTCAGATATGTCAACAGTTTAAATTATTACAAAAGTCATTTCCCAAACAACCAAAGGTTATTGTTAGCGGTCATATTGAGAATCCGGTTAGCGACCAAGTGGTGGTTTATACGTTGAATAAATTCATTGGCACTGATCTCGACAGCAAGATGGTTTACCTGGATAAAGCCGGAAATTTCAGGATTGAAGCGAAACTGGAGAACAAAGGTTTGGTTCTGGTCACCAATCCAAATAAAAAACAAAACATTCCGGGGCCGGTGATTTTGCTTTATGCCGAGCCTGGCGATTCGCTTTACCTGGATACACGTTTAGCGTTGAAACAATTCCAGGAAAGAATTTTAATTCCCCGTGATTCAACATCGCTGGTCAAAAAAGATTATATAATTCCGGAAGCAATTTCATTCTCTGGAGATCGGAAAATGGAAGCTGAACTATTGAATAATTTTCGGCAACAGATGGGAGTGTCACCTTTCCAGATCACAGACAATAAGTTAGACGAATCTGGGAGTAGAACTAATGCCAAAATCTACCTGAAAGCATTGAATGTATTGGAAAAACTAATAATCATTGCACGCAAAAATGCGATGGGCAAATCAACGGTTTACCTCGAACACGAATTGCAGGCATATCTCTATTCAAGGCTTTTCGAAGCACAGCCAGCTGATTTGGGAAAAGGGCAGTGGATTTCTAATTTCCCTGTCATTACAAATGATATAAAAGACCAGGTACAGGCCAAACTCGACACTTTCAACATCAACCGTATTTATAACGATTATGGCCTTTTTTCGCGGAGTCTTACTTCTCCTTATGTGAGGTACAAATACAACCAGTTAGTACCAATGAGCAAGAGGATACAAAGTAGTATCCAATTTAGCTGGATATACGATTTTGAACTAAACCTGCAATTTTACAAGTTGGTTTTAAGCGGATCGCCGCTTTACCACGAAATGGCCGATCAACTTTGCAATTATTCATTTGGCTCTGCATTAAGCTATGATAATCTCAAGGCGTGGCGACCTACGATTGACGAAACATTTGAATTAATGATTAAGAGATGCAACGATGAAGTGTTTGTCAATGCATTAATAGAATTGCGAAATAGTCAGTTGAATTGGAATGATCTGCGTTTTATTCCTGAACCGGGATTTTTAAACCTTCAGAAACAACCTGCTACACTTCGGTCATTTATTACAGAAAAACCTTCAATCGTTTATTCTTCCGATAATTGGTCGGTTGGCCGTTACGAGATGGATGAATTGGCACCCAAATACGCCGAAATCAGTTTTATTCTCATAAATGATGGGAGTAATTACGAGATATGGAAAAGCTGGAACGATCGAGCGGAACCCAAAGCACATCAGCTGTTCCTTATAAATGGTTCTCTTCGGTTAAAAGATATTTTCTAGGATAAATTCAAAAGATATATAATTTACAATCGTTCAGGAGAGCGAATCGGGATTGAGTCTGATTTGAAAGATGCGGTCGAAATCGCTAAAAAGAGCCTGGAGCCAAAGGAAAAAGAGATCAGTAAGTCAACCCTCACAGGAATAATACAGCTTCTTTCCCTTATATTATTGTTGTCGCTCGTCGTTTTCCTTATTTATAAATACCGGATGAAGCTACAATTAATGAAACAGGGACAGGAAAAACGGCTTCGGGAATTACAAATGGCTGCCATCCGCTCCCAAATGAATCCCCATTTTCTGTTCAACAGTTTGAATTCTGTGCAAAACCTTATCCAGCAAAACAGAACAAAAGAGGCCAATTTGTATTTATCCGATTTTGCCGGATTGATCCGGAAAGTTCTCCACAATTCAGATAAGGAGGAAGTTTCGCTGGCCGAAGAGCTTGAAATGGTGGAACAGTATCTGAAGCTTGAAAAATTGCGCTTTGATTTTGAATACACCATTTATGTGGATGATCAGATCGACCAAAACCTATTCATGTTGCCGTCCATGATCTTACAACCAATCGCTGAAAATGCCTTGACACATGGGCTTCAACATAAAACCGGAGACAAAAAAATAGACATCCGGATTTTGAAAATTGAGAATTCCATACAAATCGTTATCGAAGACAACGGAATTGGCATTCAGGCTTCGCAAAAACTAAAAACAAATTCAAATGGAATTGGCCTAAGGATGAACGAAGAACGTATTCAAATGATGAAGGCGAAAAACGGCGGCAATTATTCATTCAGGCTGACCGACCTTTCAGAACAAGATAAGGAAGGAACCCGAGTTGAAATAATCATTCCTGAAGAACAATAACTAACAGGGAAAAATTATCTTTATCAAAACTGAAAAACGACGATGACAATTTCGGCACTTGTTGTGGATGATGAGAAAAACGGTCGGGAAAACCTATCCGGGATGATTAAAAACTATTGTCCGCAGGTAAAAATTGTCGCTGAAGCCAATTCGGTGGCACAGGCCATCGTTGAAATTCAGGATCATCAACCTCAACTGATTTTTCTGGACATTGAGATGCCCGGCGGGAATGGCTTTCAGTTGCTTGATCATTTTAAAGATTTTCCATTCGAGGTTATTTTCGTGACGGCATACGACAACTATGCAATCAAAGCCATCCGGTTTTCAGCAAGCGATTATATTTTGAAACCTATCAATCTGAATGACTTGATTATTGCCGTTGAGAAAGTGAGCCAACGGATCCGGCATCAAAACGAAAACGAGCGGATCCGCCAGCTTTACCTGAACACCATGCATCCGACAAATCCGAAAATCGGACTTGCAACAGGCGACCGGGTCGAGTTTGTGGAAGTCAAATCCATCATCCGTTGTCAGGGTGAATGCAATTACACAAACCTTTATTTTACCGATAAAAAGCTACTATTGGTTGCCAGATCGTTGATCGAGTTCGAAGAATTGCTCGGTGAATACAACTTCATCAGGGTACATAAAACCCACCTGGTCAACCTTAACCATGTTGTTTCTTTCAACCGGAACGATGCAGGCATACTGACCATGTCGAATGGCGACAAGGTCAGTATTTCGCGCCGAAGGAAAGATTTTACGATCGGTCAATTAAAATGCGTCCTTAAATTTTCGTAGAAAGTTCCTGTAAATTAAGTACAAAACAGACCCTAATATAAACATCTATTTACCTGTAGCTTACTCTGTCATCCATTGAAATTCTACTGTCCCGATATTATCAGGTTTCAACTTTTCAGCTTTCGAAATTGACCCCTTCATCTTTCCGCCTTTTGCTGCAATAACTTTTATCTCACGCCATGAAAATGCTCCTTTCTCATAATCAAAAGTTTCCCCATCATCGTCATACAATTTGTAAGTGGTTTCTTTCTTACCGTAATAACGGACTACCAGGTTGTTTTTTTCACCCGATTTCAATGTGGCTTGCGCAGTTTCGAACATCGGAATGATTCCACCATCCCTGACATAAACCGGAATTTTATCCAATCCGGGTTTCACATAAATTACTTCGGCTTCGCCAGCCAGTTTACCGGTGTAAAAATCATACCATTTCCCTTTCGGAAGAATCACCTTTCGTTCGTTTTCGCCCGTAAAAAGTGGCGCAACCAAAAGATTGTCACCGACCATAAACTGATCTTTCATCTCTTTTTTCGTGGCTTCTGCATAAGGATTTTCGGTGGAATTCAGTTTTCCCTCCACCTTTTCATCCATTGCCGTGAAACCATCAATAAGATTCATCGCCCGCATGGGTGGCCTGCCATAAAAGGCGTATTCTGCAAAACAGGTATAGATATATGGAATAAGTTGCATGCGCAGATTGGCAACATCGGCAACCTGTTTCTCCACTTCGGGAAACGACCACGGTTTGGTTCCATCTGACCAGGCATTCAGCATAGCCAGCGGTGAAAAGCAAACCGTCTGCATCCGTCGAAGCCATTCTTCGGCAGTCTTTGAACCCCGGACCTCAGGCGTCCAAAGCACACCAATAAAAGAGCTGTTAATCAGCGCTGTAATAAAATCGCGGTGACTGTAATAATCGTTATAAATGACATACGGGAAAGAGACTCCGCCGGCATTAGATGCCCGCACCAATCCATAAGTTCGCCGGTTTTGATCGCGGTAAAGCTGTGTCGTCATTTTCTGCATCATCAAACCATAAAGCTGACGCATCTGTTCAGCCGGAATCTTCGACGGGAAAAGTGTCACATCGGGCCAAAGCCAATTGTCAAAACCATCGTTTTCATCCATCTTGAATCCACTGACACCCGGATCCAGCAGGTATTTCTTCATATGATCGCCAATAATCGCATTGACTTCCGGTAAACTGTAATCGGGAACAAACCCGTCCCAAACAGTATGCGACGCAGTGTAAGGTTTCAGCTTTTTAATCAATTCCGATTCAGGCGAAATATAGGGGTTCATCCAAAGATTCGTTTGAATACCTTGTTCTTTGAGCATAGCCAGAAATTTAGCCGGATAAGGGAAACGACCCGGATCCCATTCATAAGTACATGGATATGATCGACTTTGCCAGCCAGGTTCGAGTCCGATCACGGATAGCGGGAACTGATGTTTTTTAAATTGCATGACTTCTCTCAACACCTTTTCATCGTTGTAAAGCGTTGGTGTTCGGTGCCAGAATCCAAGTCCCCATTTGGGTGGCAAACATCCGCCGCCATTGTAAAGATTGAACCGACTCACAGCATCCAACGCTGTTGGTCCGCCAAACACCATGATTTCAACCCCTTCGGCGGGAACCAAAAAGGAGACATTATCAGAATAGGGTTGGGAAGTCCAATTTTTATCAGTATTGCGATCCCGGGCATTCACGGGAATTTTACTATCTTTCAATACCGCTGTACCAGCCCATACATCAATGTAACGCGCAGAGTTGATAAAGACGCCATAACCTTTGGACGAAACGTAGAAAGGAACCGGGGCATGCGTCCGTCCATTGTCCTCACCACCATAATGATCGACATGCAACCGAAGAATCCGGCCACGTTGCTCTACCGTTTTAAAATTCAGGCCCAGCCCGAATATTTTTTCGGCAACCTCAAGCGGAAACTGAAGGTAAGTTTTTCCATCAAACACAACCGCCTTGATTTCATTCTCCGGAAGCGGGAACTCCACATTTTGCATGGCATTGAGCGCTTCCAATTTGGGTGCGATTCCCGATGTTGTTGTGAAATTAATCTTTTCAGGCTGTCCGGCCTTTGCCACCCACACGCCGGATGCCAGTTTTGACCAGGTAAGTTTTTGATCCTGCGCTGCCAACTGACAAACACAAAAAAACACCAACGCAATAAATATCAATGATTTCATTCAAGTTGTATTTTTTATTTTTATATACCCTTCGAGGGTCTACGACCACTCGAAGGGTTGCGACCATTCGAAGGATTATATATCGAAAGTAAAGACCTGTTGCGATCCTGCTTCAATTTTAAACCCACTTTTTTTACTTACAGGTTTATAGCCGGTTATGGATACTGTCTTCAGATCAAGGTTTCCATGAAGTACTTTTAGCGTTGCCCCGGTTGTGTTGCCTGCAGATTTTATTTCGCAGGTTCCCCAACTGTATCCGTTTGACCAAAAGTAAGTACCGGGCTTGCCGGTAAAGTGAATTGATTGATTAACGGCTGAATATTGGAATTCTGATAGTGCCAGAACAGCTGCCCAGCTCGCCATTGCCCTCGCATAATGGTGCCCGCATTCGGGTTCATCAAAAGGATTCCGCTTTTGTCCGTCGAAGCGATCGCGGATGGCTTTGATACATTTGATTCCGTTATCAGCCTGACCTTCGTAAATCATCCCGACAGCAGCAGCATATTCAAACCCGGTCATCGATTCTGCAAAATAGGGAAACGGAACCTTTAACCGCCCATTTGGCCAGCTTGCCATAATCAAACCACTTTCTTTGCCGATCACATACGAACGCATGTTGTTAAAACGAGCTGAAAAATCTTCTATATAATTGTATTTCTGAATGTTTGTGAGTGTTTTTTTCACCTTCTCCGGGTCAGCCAGGTATCCCAAACCGCAAATATGTGCCATGTACTGTCCAACGAGCTGGTCGACCAGGCAACCTTTTCCCAACTGAAAATCGGGATTTGAAAGATCACGGCTACCCATACCAATCTGAAGGCCGGGATAAATATCTGAAGCGGTTTTTGGAGGTCGGATTTCCTGAATGTAGTATTCGCCGTTGAATAAATTGGCATCGGTCCAGGCGCTTCCGGATTCGAACAGACTTTTGCACTTTTTTGCAAAATCCTTATCCCCCATATATTTGGCCATCTCCTCCCCTGCCCTTAAAGCGCCGAGGTACCAGAATTCCATTTGAGGGTTTGGGCCATAATATTCAACATCCATTGTATTGTGCTGACAACCTTCCATCACGCCGTCATTATCGCTGTCCCAGCCATTTTTTACCCAACAGAATTCCAGGGCTTTTTTTACATTTGGCCAGTTCTGCTTCAAAAAGGCATTATCACCTGACAATTGCCAGTCGCGATACATTTTCATGATGGTTCCCATTTGCCCGTCGGCAGCTGCCCTGCCGTTCCTCTTTGCGGTTTCGAGCGGCAACTCAGTCCGAAAGCTCATCAAACCTGCACTATCGGTTGAAACTCCAAATTCAACGTTGCGCATGGTTTTGGCCAAATCACCAAATAAAAAAGCCGTGGCCTGTTCGTAATTCCATACATGGGTGCATGATCCCTGGCACGAACCAACTTCATCCATCACACCCTCCCAACCCATCATCTGACCGGTTTTAATGCGGAAAACGGTTTGCGAACGCAAGGTGCTCAGGTTGAACAATGAAGCTTCCTTTACAACTTCAGGCAAAGAACTGGATATAAATGAATTCACAAACTGTTTGGTCTTTTCTTCCAGTTCAGGAATTTGTGGAATAATTTTTTGAGCCGCATCCCACGCATCGGTGTATTTGGTGCTGTAATAGTTACCGACAATCTCTCTTGACCAGGCATAGCGATTCGGGAAATTCCAGGTAATGAAGAAGCTGAAAGTTTCAGTTGCACCCGCAGCTATCTCTTTTTTAACAGCCAACGAAGCCATCGGATCATTATCGTTCAACCGGGTTTTATTGGTCAATTCACCGTCCGCACTGAAATCGTCCCAGAAATCGAGTGTTGACCGTTGCCAATCATTTCTTTCAGAGGAGCAACGATAAGTAACTCCCTTTTTTTCTGAAGTGAGCAAAGCGATCGTTCCAAAAGCAGCATCTATTTTTTGAATGCTGTCGGAATACATAAAGATGCCCTGAGCAATTTCTGAACGCTTAAATACATTCTGATTATTTTTGGCGCCAATTGGTATCAGTTCTGATTTCCAGTCTTTAAGGGTTTTACTGCCATCCTGACCCACAAAATTGCGTATGTTGCCACAGACTGAAACAGTAACAGGCTGGTTCCCTGTATTCTTCACCTCATACCGTAAAATAGCTACAGGCAAGCCACTTGCATCCGCATCACCGGGGACAAGCGGATTAAAACCTACCATCCGAACTGAAACAGGCATCGTTTTATCAGAAAGATTCACCATTCCAAACGGATAAGCCGCGTCAAAACTGGCATCAGCAAATCGTGGAAATCCATGGTTATTGGCTGGCCGGCCTTCAGCCTGCATTTGCTCGGTTGGATACAGCGGTCCCATCAAAGCTTTCGTAATCGCGGGGCTATTCTGCGATTTGACAAATATGGCGAAGAAAGGTGCGTCGTTCCCCCTGGTAACTGTGCTGTAACCCTTTCCGGGCTTGTTCATTATTTCCCAGTCGCGTAACTCCCCGCGTCCACCCAACGAAACAGTTCCGGTGCCAATACCACCCAAAGGCAAAGCGATATTCAGAAGATGATCTTTATCGTAATGCCTCAGAACCGGGTAATCTTTTCCTGATTGGGCAAATGACCTAACAGAAATTAAAAGCATTGTAACGATTATAACGTTTATCTTCATAACATATTTCTATTTAATTTTGTCTTTCCGCATTGATTCTCTCAATTGCTTTTCATTTTCCGCAGGCCAGTATTTGCAGTCGAGTTGCAGAAAAACAGATGAATAGGGGATTACCTGCTCCGTTTTTAATACAACGATCCTGAATAACTCTGAAGCTTTCGCAATCTTCACAAAAACTGAATCATGAAGCATCGTTTGAGCTTGATCCTTAGGTATGATTTCGAATAATTTAGTCTTAAACTTTTCAATTTCAGGCACCTGCGCCACTGTAATATAATTCAGCTCCTTATCTGTAAAAATAATGGGTTTCACATGTGTGGAAGATTTAATCTGATCCAGTGTGTATTGCAAAACTCGCAACAATGGTTCGCCTGTATTAATTGTGACTATACCAGCGGCATTTTGAGCCGGGAAAGCCTTGTCGACTACTAAAATCCAGTTTCGATGTCCCAACAACGGGAGTTGTAAATTTAATTGCTTCTTCCAGTTGTCAGTAAGATCATTTTCCGTCCGGAAATTAACTTGCCCGTAACTGGTGCCTGCCCATAAGAATAATAGAATCAGCAAATTGAATGTTAGCTTCATATCGTTTTTATTAATGGTTTAGAATATTTCATATTTGAAGGTTTAATCTTCGTGGAACACAAATATATTGATTCCGTCAAGTATATGCTTATAGCGTCTGTCAGATTTTATTCAAAAATACTTAATGCGATTTATTGAACAAGTTAAAATTAGGTATTTAATAACCAATCTGATATATTTGTTCTGAAAATCAGCTATGAAGAAATCAATTCTATTACTCCTCATTTTTACCGGATTTGTTGTCAGCTCTTTTGCTCAAAAAATTGCAAAAAGAGAGCAGATTGATTTACAGACCTCCCAGCTTTATAAAGATAGCCGCCCATGGACGCGATGGTGGTGGTTTGCTTCTGTGATTGAAAAACCGGCAATCCTTGATAATTTACAGTGGCTGAAGAATAACGGGTTTGGAGGAGTTGAGATTGCCTGGGTTTACCCGCTCAACCGCATGCAAAAGGATACCATTCATTATACACCCCGACAGGAATGGCTCAGTCCGGAATGGTCAAAAATGGTTGCATTTACCAAACAATGTACCGACAGCATGGGCCTTGGCTGTGATTTCACTTTCGGATCTCTTTGGCCATTCGGTGATATAAAAGTCCCATTCAACGAAGCCACCATGAACATGAAAGATCCCAAATGGCGTCAGGAGATCAGCCGGACCTGGGATTATCCGAAGACAGGATATGTCATTGATCATCTGAACAAAAAAGCTTTTCTTAATTATGCAGAAAGAACCGGGAATGGACTGAAACCTGCACTAAAAGGTTCGTTATCGGGTTTGTTTTGCGACTCGTGGGAGGTAGAAACCAAATATCTGACAACACCCGGTTTCGATGCTGATTTTTCGAAAAAATATGGTTATTCAATTGCAAACTATGCAGATAGTCTCTATTCACACAATGAACCATACCCGCAGGTCAGGTACGACTATATGAAACTTCTCTCAAGTTATGTGATCGAAGAATTCTACAAACCATTCACCCAAAAAAGCCATGAACTGGGTGCCTATTCAAGGGTGCAATGTTCAGGTGCCCCCTGCGATATTATTTCATCCTACGCTACTGTCGATGTGCCCGAAAGTGAAGCCTTGCTTTACGAACCCTCCTACTCCAATATCGTGGCTTCTGCCGCTGGTTTGTCGGGTAAAAAAGTGGTGACTTCCGAGACTTTCACTTGCCTATACGGCTGGCCACGCGATCATCATTCGGAGGAACAGACTGCTGATTTGAAACTGCTTGCCGATGCGCTCTTTGCCAATGGCGTCAATCATATTATATGGCATGGCAAACCTTTTAATCCTGCAGGTGTGGATACCGTGAAATTTTATGCCTCGGTTCATGTTGGTAAAAGCGGTTCCCTTGCACATGAGATACCTGCTTTTAATAAGTACATGGAAACGGTTTCTACCTATATGAAAAAAGGGGTTACCTATTCTGATGTAGCTGTTTACATGCCAACAGAAGACAGTTGGATTGCCGGAGAATTGCCAGTAGAGAAACAACTCATTTGGGCATGGGGAGAATACGAGCAGCGATCTACCTATCTGCCTGAAGAGTTGAAGGCATGGCGTCCTTTGTGGATCAATGGTGAATTTTTAAGAAAGGCAATTTTAAAGAATGGGCACTTATCTGTGGGAGCCTTCTCATTTTCATCGCTTTATATTGACGTGAAATATATGGATATTGAATCCCTCCGATGTGTGGCAGAATTGGCAGGAGAAGGACTTCCCGTTTGCCTGAAGCAAATCCCGTCTGAACCTGGTTTTCATAAACCCAATCCTGATTATAAGCTTTTGATTCAAAAACTCGTAAAACAAGGCAATGTTAAATCCACGTGGAATGAAATGGCAAACATCAAACCGTTGATTTCCGGAACAGAAAAGTTCGATTACTGGTGCCGGTCAACAGAAGATGGATTAACAATATTCTTTGCAAATCCAAAATCGCAACACCTCACGTTTCCGCTTGAGTATGGCCAATCGCTGAATAATAAAACGGAGAATTTTGCAGTTGAAATTCAATACCAGGGAAAAAAGATACCCGTGAAACTTGTGTTCAATCCTTACCAGTCACTCCTTCTTAAGATCGATAAAAATTTCAAGATCACCTTTATTGATATTTCATTTGATCCGAAAACGCCGGTTTATCAACCAAGGATAAAAAAGGGGAGAGAGTTATGGGAAATTGACAGATCAGCGAATTAAACCACGATTTTTTTACGCTCAATACTAACCAATATTTGGAAAACGATAACGTAGAGCGATAATGGTAAAACCAGGTTAAGAATCGACATATAAATAAAAGAAAGTCCGAAGGTGAATGAGATGGAAGCAATCAGGAAAGCTGTATTGATATAGAATGAAATGAAAAATGCCTTCAGCCTGATAGCGTTCACTTGCGGAGTTTCATTTTTCTCGCGTGCAAAAGCAATCATAAATAGACCAAGAATAAGCAATACGCCTACTATTTCTTCGATCAGCTGATTACTTTCAACTTTCATTGTCCTGGTTTTAAGATATACAGAATAAAGTGCAAAAACCTTTTGGTCAAGCATATCCGGTTTAAACCCAAAGTAAAACCGCATGATCCCCAAAATTGTACCCGCAATTGTAAAAATAAAACCCACAAACCGAAAGCTCCTGGGCAATAAATAGGAAAGTTTCTTCATTGACCTAAAAATGAATATCCACAGTTTTTAATAACCGATTTTTATCAAAGATAGCAATACCACTGATTCATTAATAAATAATTCGCTTTAAAAGATTCCCTTAAATTTGCGAGCGCCTTTTTGGGTTTTAGTATCTTTTGTGAGTTTATACGAATGGCGTATTCATTAAATCAATCATAAGATCAGTCAATTAATTGATTTATTAAGGTGATTACTAGTTTTCAGTGGCCATCTTTAGTATAAATATTGAATGCTATTAAGAATCAGTCCAGATTAGTACTCACATCGGTTTAAGCTTTATTTTCGTTATATTTGACGCCACACAACAACTAATTTTAATTTTCGGTTACTTTTTTTTATTTTTTTATGACCAAAAAGTTTAAACGTGCCAAATGGTCCTGGTTAGTATTTTTTACCGGATTATTTGTTTGTGCTTTTATACTGTTTATCAGTAATAAAGCAGTACACATCACTTCTACTGACGATTATTGCCAATCCTGCCACATCCACCCCGATGCCGATGCTTCCTGGAAGAAATCTACCCATTATTACAATCCAAGTGGCGTCAGGGTTCATTGTGTAGAATGCCATCTACCACCTAAGGACGATAACCGATATTTATTGATAAAAGCTAAAACAGGTTTGTCTGACTTATATGGATACTATTTTAAGGACAAAGCTTCATTTGATTGGGAAAACAAACGACTTCTCGAACATGCAGTAAAAATCGTATATAACGAGTCATGTATCAAATGCCATCAGAATTTATATACCAAAGGGCTCTCGGCAGAAGGTGGAACAGCTCATCTTTATTATGAAAATAATGCCGAAAAACTTAACCTGCAATGTATTAATTGCCATTTAGATGTAGGTCATTACAATCCCAACTACAAGCACGGGAAAATGACCGGTGTACCGGTAACAGGTGCTTCTTCAAAGGTTTTATATACAGCTCCGGCAGCAGTGACCACTTTCGCAAACTACAAGGAATTCATTCCCAACAGTCCGATCGATTTTAATATGGTCGCTATAAGAGGTGGAACCTTTAAAATGGGAAGTCCCGAAAAAGAACCGTTCCGCAAAACCGATGAAGGACCCGTACGTACAGTTACAGTTTCGCCATTCTTTATGGGCGAAGTTGAAGTTAGCTGGGACGAATTCTGGACCTTCTTTGCATCAACAATGTCAGAAGGACGTATTGATCCAAATATCGTAATGGCGCACAATGCAAATGCTCCCGATGCGGTTACCGGACCAACTCCACCTTTCGGAATCCCGGATCAGGGATGGGGAAGCGGAAAACGGCCGGCTATTACAATGACACACTACTCTGCAAGTACCTATTGCCAATGGCTTTCGAAAGTTACCGGAAAACATTACCGGCTACCAACCGAAGCAGAATGGGAATATGCATGCCGGGCAGGAAGCGAAACACCTTATTTCTTTCAAGGCGACCCTAAAAGATTATCAGAACAAGGATTTAGGAGCAAAATTTTCGGAGCTGATACCTCACTGATCAGCAGATATGTAGTTTACGCGCTTAACTCTTCCGGTAAAACTCAGGAACCCGGATTCGTTAAAGCAAACCCATTCGGTTTGAAAAATATGCAAGGTAACGTTCTCGAGTATTGTTCCGATTTCTATGCCGCAGACGCCTACTCCAAAACAGGGATAACCGTCGCTAATCCTAAGGGACCGGAGTCAGGCGAGGAACATGTCATTCGCGGGGGTAATTACTCCTTTGATGCTAAAGATCTCCGATCAGCGGCCCGGGGTTATACACGGACAACTGATTGGCTGAAAACAGATCCTCAGCAACCTAAAAGCATCTGGTGGTATTCTGATATTAAAGGGATCGGATTCCGGGTAGTTTGTGAACCTGATAGTTCTGTAGTTATTAAATAAATTTTTAAATAGATACTAATCCATATAAACACAAAGATCATGACTAAAAAGAATTCGTTAAGCAGAAGAGATTTTTTTACGACGACTGCTGTCGTAGGTGCTGTTGGTTCGATGGGTGTAGGTACAATTTTCACATCATGCGCTGCAGGAGCTGACAAATTGGTTCCAATTCAGTCCCTTTCTGGTGCGTACATTCCAAACCTTGTGGACAAAGCAACGGATGGTAAACCATTAAAAGCCGGTGTTATTGGTTGCGGTGGCCGAGGGTCGGGAGCAGCACAAAACTTTTTGGATGCAGGACCCAATCTTCAAATCGTAGCTTTAGGCGACCTTTTCCAGGATCGTATTGACGAATGCCGTAAAGGCCTGAAAGAAAAATTTAATGTTGAGGTTCCTGATAATATGTGTTTTACCGGATTCGACGCTTATAAAAAAGTGCTCGCAGCCGGCGTTGATCTTGTGATCATTGCTACTCCTCCGGTATTCCGTCCTACCCATTTCGAAGCAGCTGTTGAAGCAGGGAAACATGCATTCCTTGAAAAACCAATTTGTGTCGATCCGGTTGGCGCACGCTCAATTTTTGCTACAGCTAAAAAAGCAGAAGCTCAGAGCCTTTGCGTAGTGACAGGGACACAACGTCACCACCAGAGAAGTTATGTTGAGAGCTTCAAACAAATTCAAAGTGGTTTGATCGGCGAAATTGTTTCAGGAAATATATATTGGAATCAATCCATGTTGTGGTACAGGGAGCGTAAAGCTGAATGGTCAGATATGGAATTCATGGTTCGCGACTGGGTCAACTGGAAATGGCTTTCTGGTGATCATATCGTTGAACAACATGTTCATAACATCGATGTATTCAGCTGGTTCTTTGGCAAGAAACCTGTGAAAGCTGTTGGATTCGGTGCTAAACAACGCAGATTATCAGGCGATCAATACGATATGTTCAGTATTGATTACGAATATGAGGGTGGTGTTCATGTACATAGCATGTGCCGTCAGATTGACGGATGCGTGAATAATGTTTCGGAACATCTTCAGGGGACCAAAGGCTCATGGAGCAGCGACAGCATGGAAATTAAAGATCTCCAGGGGAAAGTGCTTTGGAAATTCGACGCCGAAAAAGAGAAAGCCGATTTCAAACAGACAAATCCTTATGTACTTGAGCATGTTGACTTGGTTAACCACATCAGGGCGAACACCAAAATTAACCAGGCAGAAGAAACAGCCATCTCTTGTTTAACAGGAATCATGGGTCGCCAATCAGCTTATACCGGTGCAGCTGTTACATGGGATGAAATCAGTAACTCAACCATGACTTATCTTCCTGAAAAGTTAGAGCTCGGTCCGGTTGACATGAGCAGTTATGTTGTTATGGTTCCTGGTAAAGCGAAAGAAGAGAAAAAAGCTTAATCAAAAAAATTTATACTAAAATCAAACCCCGCAGCTGAAAAGTGGCGGGGTTTATTTTGATCAATTGTTGGTTTACGATACTTATAGTTAAGGGAATTGCAGAAAATCAGCACATTTAATATTAGTTGGCTACTTATTTAGAGTGTTTTTTATTCTTTCAATAAAAACAATCATCTCATCCAACATAAGCTCCACTTCAGACTTTGAGAAACTAATAAATGCGTCGTAATCACCTTTTGTTCGATTTTGAAAAGCATTGCGTAGAATTTTTCCAAATATTGAATCTAATTTTTTTGAAGCGATATACTCCCGATTAAACCACCCGATTAATTGTCCGTGTTTTGAAGTCTCAAATTGATTTTCCAAGGCCAAAGCAGTTAATGCATAATACATCCCATAATAAATGCGATTTACAGCAATTGCCAATTTATCATTAGACACAAGGAATTTCGCTAATTCAATGGTGTCAAAAGCCTGCTGCATCCGGTATTCAATTAATGAGTCCCGATCTTTTTCATCAATCATGCGTGTAATCCATTTGAAATCGCATTCACGAAAATAGGCTGTTTCCCTCTTAAAGAAGACAATTCTGATTCTCCAATAACATGCGTATCAGTTCTTATATTATATTTTAATTCAATCTCATAACACAGATCAGAAATTTCTCTTTCCATTTTCCAATCCGCCTTTTGTTTTAAGATCACTAAAATATCGTAATCAGAATCCACCTGTGCATTACCATTAACCCTGGAACCAAAAAGCACAACATCTTTTAAGTCATCTGAAAACCTGGATTTTAGCAGACAACTCAAATCTTTAAGTATTGTTTTTTTTGTAACCCTCATATTGAAATTTGAATCAAAGATAAATAAATCTTATCAAGTTTACAGCACTTTCAACCTGCCAGTTACTTTCACTTCTGCCATTTTACTGCCTACTCCTGTCTAATTGATCTCAAAATGGACCGGGTCGTGGTAATTATGGTATGTACCTCCCCACAATAGTCTGTATCGGGTTGCAATCCCAGGAACTCCTGTTTTTAGCCATGACTCTTTTGAATTGCTTTTTTTCAGCCATAACGTAGTAAGCCCTGTCCGCTTATAAAGATTAATATCAACAGCCCGCCCCAAGACATGACGGCTCTTATTGACGGGTGCATTTCGCGGATTATCGCGCTTCAGTTGAATTTGCTCATCCCTCGATCGCAGTCCGCTAATTATCTTTACTTTCCAACCCGATTCTTTTTCAATATCATTTACGAAATGTTCAAATCTTGCACTATATTCTGCGTTCACTCCGGCCAGTTCATTGAGCTCAGAGCGGTTAATAAAACGCACACGCAGGTCATAAACTATTGTGTAGCAAAAGTAACCGACTGTCAATATAAGAAGAAAGAAGAATGTATTAAACAAATTTCGTAACAGGGGTGTTCGCTTTTTTGAGACCATTATACCAACCTAAATTTCTTGATTGACGATTAAAACTGCGAAAATAACACCATTCAACCGACTTCTAAGAATCTGCGCTATAATTATTGTGTTTTTTCACTGTTAAAATAATCACTTCGGATCTGATTCATTAAAGTTTTGTTTGTAACTTTATTGCCAATATAATGATCACGAAACAAACCCCAAAGTATTGGGGGGAGTTGCATCCAATAAATCAAACAAATAATTTATCAACTAATTTATTTTCGGATGAATAGAAAATTACGTATGGGAATGGTTGGAGGCGGAAGCGACGCCTTCATTGGTGCAATCCACCGTCTTGCAGCTTTTATGGATAACCAGATCGAACTGGTTTGCGGTTGTTTCAGTATTAATCCGGAGATCTCAGTCTCATCCGGTAAATCGTATTTCCTGCCCGACAACCGAGTATACAAATCATATCAGGAGATGTTTGAAAACGAGGTAAAACTACATGAAGGTGAACGAATGGATTTTGTGACCATCGTAACACCCAATTTTGCCCACTTCGAACCAGCGATGATGGCGCTTGATAACGGATTCAATGTTGTGATCGATAAACCTATCACCTTCACGCTTGATGAAGCCAAACGATTAAAAGCAAAAATTGAAGCCACCGGATTGACACTGGCACTCACACATACCTATTCGGGTTATCCGGCTGTGAAGGAAGCACGCGAGCGTGTCCGGCGCGGTGATTTTGGAAAGATCAGGAAAGTTTTCGTCGAATACCCGCAGGGATGGCTCTCCTCGAAATTGGAAGACGCCGGAAATGCGCAGGCTTCGTGGCGTACCGACCCGAAACGGTCTGGCAAGGCCGGATGTATGGGCGATATTGGTACACATGCTCACCATTTAGCAGAATATGTAAGCGGACTTAAAACGGTTGAGCTTTGCGCTGAACTCAATGTATTTGTTCCGGGACGTTTGCTCGACGACGACGGCGCGGCTTTTCTCCGCTTCGACAATGGTGCCAAAGGGGTATTAGTTGCAACACAAATTGCTGCGGGCGAAGAAAACTCATTGAAACTAAGGATGTATGGCGATAAGGGTGGCCTGGAATGGAACCAGCACGAGCCCAATACCTTATTGGTCAAATGGAGCGACAGACCAGCAGAAGTTGTACGTGTGGGAAATGGTTACATGAGCGATATTGCCAAACACAATACTCGCACTCCGGGTGGTCATCCCGAAGGTTACCTTGAAGCATTTGCCAATATTTACCGAAATTTCTCACTGACGGTAAGGGCTAAAATGAATGGTGAAACACCTAAAGCCGAATGGCTTGATTTCCCAACTGTTGAAGACGGAATCCGCGGTATGCAGTTTATCGATACTGTGGTAGAATCAGGGTACAACGACCAACAGAAATGGGTGAAATTTGCTGAATAAATTAAAATATACAATAAGATGAGAAGAGCAGTAACACTTTTTACCGGTCAATGGGCCGATCTTACACTTGAGACTGTTGCACAGAAAGCCAAATCGTTCGGATACGATGGTTTGGAACTGGCTTGCTGGGGCGATCATATCGAAGTCGATAAAGCCGATCAGGCCTATTGCGATGCTAAACTTGCTTTGCTGAAAAAATATGATCTTCAGCTATTCTCTATTTCCACCCATCTTGTTGGACAGGCCGTTTGCGACAATTCCGATTTTCGCCATAAAGGATGTCTTCCTGCCTATATCTGGGGTGATGGCGATTCAGAGGGTATTCGTCAACGGGCCGCCGCCGAAATCATCGAGACCGGCAGAGTTGCGAAACGACTTGGATTGAAGGTGGTCAACGGCTTCACCGGAAGTTCGATCTGGCCTTATCTTTATTCCTTCCCTTCCGTTTCGCAGGAAGCCATCGAGGATGGTTACAAGGATTTTGCCACACGGTGGACTCCGATTCTGGATGCATACCAGGAAATGGGAATGAAATATGCGCTGGAAGTACATCCCACCGAGATCGCTTTCGATATCGAGACAGCACGCAGGGCTTTGAAAGCGGTGAATAACCACCCGGCTTTTGGTTTCAACTACGACCCAAGTCACTTTGGTTACCAGGGCGTCGATTATGTACGGTTTATTTACGAATTCAGTGACCGGATTTTCCATGTTCATATGAAAGACGTTACGTGGAACGACTTTCCCGGAACGATCGGCGTATTTGGTGGTCATACCGAGTTTGGCGATAACCGGCGTTTCTGGAATTTCAGAAGTGTAGGCCGCGGGAAGATCGATTTTGAAAAGATCATCCGCGCACTGAACGATATTCAGTACATGGGACCTCTTTCAGTTGAATGGGAAGACAGTGGCATGGACCGCGAAATGGGTGCCGCCGAATCGTGCGAATTTGTGAAGAAGGTCGATTTCTCTCCAAGCACATTGGCTTTCGATGCGGCATTCTCGAAAGAGTAATTTAGACCCTCAAGGTTTTGAAAACCTTGAGGGTCTTTATTTAATGAGAGGTGGAACCTCCGCTGATATTTTAACGCCGGATTTCAATCCGTTAAAGATGAATACCAATGATTTGGAAGAGCTGCATAAATTTGGAAAAAAACATTTTTTAGATAAATATTAAATTTATTAAAAAATGCCAAGTCTAAAAAAATACTTAATACCAAGAGAAAAAGACATATCTTTAAATTTTAAACCTTGGTAATCGTTTAAAATACTAATGTTATTGGATGTTTGATAATAAGAAGGATTAAATTGATTGTCAAGCGCATAAGAAAAGCGTAAAAACAAAACAAACCTCATTCTATCATATGTACCTTTGGGGTTTTTAGCTTTAAAATCTTTCCGCTCTCCCAAATATTGCTCCCAACCTATCATACCTGATAAAACTTTTATAGCATTCACCTGAGAAATATTTTGATCAACTCTTTCATTATTATATTGTCGATAAACTGCCAATGGTATAATATAAGAAGCTCCAGCAAGAATCCAAATTCGCCCATTTTTTTCAATATGGCCAAATCTAAATTTGAGAAAGAATGGAATTTCCAGTGTACGAACATCAAAAGATTCGTTATTATAAGACTTTCGTAAAGTCAAATCCCATGACATATAATTAGCTTCGACCATAAAACCTAAAAATGAATTAGGTGCATATAAATCAAAGCTTAAAGAATAACAACCAAATTTACTTGAATCAATTACTGACCTTAATCCATCTGGAAATCCGATATAACGATTATACCCACCTTCAAACCCTAATCCAGTAGAAAGACGAGCATTGCGTAAAGTAAAAAATTTAGGTCTCAAACTTACTTCTTGAGCATTTAAAGCTGTCAATAAGAAAAAAAGAAAAAAGACGGTTAAAATATTTTTCATATTCCTATAATTTTCGTGATCTTCTATTAAATCGATCATACCAAAGATCATCAGCCGAACTATATCCTTTTGCCATGGATTTTAAGCAATATTCCTTAGCAAGATGAAAACTTTGGATTTTTGTGTAATTTAATTTATTAGTGACATTTCCATATCCTACATCAAGAATTGCAGCCATATTATAATAATCTAGTCCTGATAATAATCCGCTTGGTTCGTAGTAAGTATATATTTGAATAATTTCAGGAAAATATTTTTTGCTCCTATGGTATATGAGTTCTCTTGCCTTTTTTATTTCATTCATTGCTGTGGAGACATCTGCATTTGCACATTTCTTAATCATACTAATAGAGTAAGAATCATTTGGCTCGTATTTTAGAGCACTTTGAAAATTTTCTAATGCAGTATTATAAAATTGCTTATTAAAACTTTCGTCACCCATTTTTTTAAACTCTAAGTAATTTTTTACTCTTATTTGTTCATCGCATATTTTAATTTTATTTAAAGCATATTCCCTTTTATCTGGATATTGACTTGCAATCTTATCATATAATTCTTTTGCCTTCGAATAGTATCCTTCAGAAAAATATTTCTTAGCATTCGTTTGATATGATTCATAATTAATTACTGAATAACATTTGTTCAATTGTACGAATATTTTTGTATCATTAGGTCTGTAAAGTAAAGATCTCTCATAAAATTCCTTGGCGGAAACATAATCTTTTCGGCTAAACGCTAATTCCGCTAATGTACAATTCTCTCCAAATAAGACATTTTGTTCATCTTGCTTTTCGTCAATTGTACATCCCTTATCTGGAGATACATATTCTTCTGGAAAAATTACCCTGTCAATTTTGTAATCCAGTTCGTTAATATCAATCCCAATTAATATTTTAACCTTTTTCTTTTTATTTTTAAACTCAGTTTTATTCCCAAGATATTCGATAGTTTTCCTTAATGTAACAAACGCAAATTGTTTCCCTGCTATATTTGCAGTACAACTGAAAATATGTAAATCTTCAAAATCAAATAATAATTTATTCTCATAAACCACTTCAATAACCCGCAAATAATTAGAAGGAGTCTGCTCTGCCTCTGATACGTCATTAAATAAATCAAAGGAATAACCAAGTTGTGGCCTTCCGAATAATTTATAGAGTTCAATTCTCTTACTTTCCGCAATACTAGTATTTGCTGCATTCGAATAATTTGTCATTAGTTCAGTAAAAAGGTTAACTAAATTTTCAACCTTTCCTTTATCAAATGAAGCAAATGCAGCATTTTCTAATAAAAGAAAAAAACAAAAACAGTACAAGAATATTTTCCTCTTCATTGGCATCTTTAATTTATTGCAGTCGTTTTTTCAACAGTAATATCTCCTAGTTTCACAAACCACTTTTCACCTTCAATAGTGATTGCGGTAAAGACTTTTATTTTACCTCTTTTCACGGTTTCATCACAATAAGTAAATGTTCTATTTTCCAAATCAAAGGATTTAATTGATTTTTTTTGTGCACAAAAACGTTGATGGAAACTAAAAAAACCTTCATAGTATTTATTCCCATCTCTATCAGTTTTCTCACGTAATTTTTCTATTTTTGTAGCATAGAAGTCTATAACAACCAATTCAAATCTATCGGAATATTTTGATACTGTGTTTTTAAGATAATCAATTAATAAAGGTTTTTTTACTATCCCATTTAAGTTTGAAACTTCTATAGTGGCATCATCAAGAAAGTAGTCTGAAATCTGCTTAATACAAGCAGACTTCTCATCAAAAGATTTAGAAATTGCTATTTTTGGTATTAAATACTCAAATTGTTGTACATAGACAGTCGCTCTTTCTTGCAATAGGCTAAGATCTTCTTTTGAAAGACTCGACTGTCCAAATGCAGGGCATGTAATTGCAAAATATATTAATATGTTACGAATTAATTTCATGCGTTTATTGATTTTTGGAACCGATTTTGCTTTCATTACGAATTTCAGAAACCTTCAAAGATGAAATTTTTTGCGTTTCTTTATTTAGTTCGATTTTAATTATTTTGATATCCATTATGGTTGGAAGAATAACCAAATGAGCTAGGTAATTTTTACCCTTACCTGAAGGCCAGTGCTCAGGAAACTGTGGTGATCCATCCATAATATTATCGATATACACCTTAGGATCAAAATATTCTGACCACACCTTGTTCGCAATATCTTCTCTTTCTTTGAATGAACGTTTTGTATCAATTATTTTTTTTAGTTCTTGGCGCAAGGGTTCTGCTTGGGACACGTCGGATAATGATGCTCCAGAAGGTAATCTTGTATCAGGATCCTCCGCGAAGGTCGGATTATATACAATTAAAATTTTAGAATCAGGTCTTTTTACAAGGATACTATCTTTAACATAGGTGACAATATCAATTTTGTTTGTAAATAATTTGAAAGCAAAGGACTGTGGATTAGTAGTTACATTAGAACTAAAACCCAAAACAACATTGTAATTAATTGTGAATTTGCTTAAATCATTAATGCCTAACGGTTCTTTAAGAATGAGTTTCGAAATATCTATTTCTTTTAAGTGATTACTAATTTTCTCTTTAAGAATAAGAAAGGAAGTGTTTTTTGTGATATTACCCCTAATTTTGTCCATCCAACCTTTTTGTTTCACGTAACTTACTTTCCCTGAAGTATTGAAAACAATACCTTGAGGTAAGTATATTAATGTATCCCCTTTTTTAAATGGCTGAAGAATTTCACACAAATCATCAGTCAATTTTGGGCTAATTGGATTTTCGCAAATTAATATATCAATATTTGTGTTTTTCAGCCTATTGTTGCAACTTATTATGCTCATCATAATAATGAAAGCAAATATGATATGTAATAATTTTTTCATTTATTTTACTATTAATTAACATTTAAGAATTTCCTTTGCGAAATATCAGCTGCAATAAAAGCCTTTGCTGCGTCAGTAAGCACACCATTTTTATCATCTTTGGAATTTATAAAGTTGATTAAATCAGCATCATCCCAAAAGTGATGATGCCATTTGTGATATGACCATTTATTATCTTCTTTATTGTATTGAAGAGAATCATAAATGTTATTTTCCTTAAATATATTATATCTTATTTCTTTTAGCTTGATCTCCGCAGGAAGATTTTCAACTTCCCAACAATCAAAATCAAACTCTGTGTTGATTCCACTAATTGGATCGACCTTAAGCTCACTTATTAATTGCTTGTCCATTGCACTAAAGAATCGCCAACCAGCAAACCAATATCCAGTATGGTAAATATGAATATAAGCTACAAAGCAGTAAATAAAGGTAAGTGCTATTGTAAAGACCGGTAATTCAAAAAGAATAAATGAGCCAACAATTTTTAGTAAAGCACTGAACAATATAAGTGTAGCCCCAATTATTCGTGAGGCCTTAATTTTCTCTGACTTTAATGTTTGATCTAACTTTCCTATGTTATTTCCATTAGATCTGCCAATTTTCTTATTATACTTTTCAATGTTTAGTGCGAGTTGTGCTTTACAAATTTTGTCAGAATTCTTGTGATAAAAATAGGCCCCAATAAAGTCAAGTGCTATACAAGCAAAGGCAGATAAGGAAAGAAGTAAATCGAAGCCCCCTACCATAATCGAAACCGCGAATAAAAAAAGAATCTCCAAAATAAATGCAATGCGAAAAAAAAGACGATCACTCCTGTAATTTTGAACAGTATAAAATCCAGAATATTTAAAATCGCCAAAAGTCAAGAACTCACCTTCTGACCTCTTTCTAGTTAGAAGCCATTTGTTTAATGTCTCCGTAGTGGGTTCAATACCCTTGTAGCCCTTGTAGTTCATAATTAAGTGGTTTTTTTGTTATTAAATCTAATTGTATTTTTCATTGATTCTTTTTTGCCTCCTGGAATTGGTACGCTTGACACTGTTTAAAAGCAATTTAATTGGTAGTTAGTATTTGTTTCTTAAATCAAGCAATAACGTAGTTATCGTAATCAATTATATTTAAGCTGTTATTTATACACGCACAAAGTAAGCCATTTAGCCTATATGAAGGTTTATGTGGCTGGTCTCTATTGAAAACTGTAAGAGACATCTCGATAACCTTTAATTATCAAAATCCAATTGCGTAAAAAAATCTTAAAGTCAGAATTTCTGTGAAATAAAGAGTATTTAATTTTCATCGATTAGGTTCATTAAATTAATGATTCGTTTAAAATTAATTTATAAAGCTGATCAATTTGCTTAGGATTACACTAACAAAATTAATGATTTAATATAGGTTACAACAAAATTTTAAATTATTTTCATATGTTATTAAACATCTTTTTGTCTGAATCGTAGAGACTGTTCACGCAACTGTGTCTGCAAGGAATAAAAATTAAATTTGCAGACCATGATAGAAACGAAAGAAAAGGAAGAATTCAGTTTTGAAGCATTCGAGAAAGAAGCGATCAAAGGACTTTATGA
>Ga0209697_10000867_pt1 | contig 48917 bp, 37 predicted proteins | sample AliMusrvi5mmetaG_FD_184115 | JGI IMG/M metagenome (GOLD analysis project Ga0209697, IMG submission 184115) | Freshwater lake bacterial and archeal communities from Alinen Mustajarvi, Finland, to study Microbial Dark Matter (Phase II) - Alinen... | ecosystem: Environmental > Aquatic > Freshwater...
ATCTTCTTGACGGATTATTTTCGGAAAGTCAATGGCGTAAATTAAGGAACCGCCGTGTACCGAACGGTACGCACGGTGGTGTGGAAGGACGAAACGGGAATTAATCCCGTTTCTCCTATCCGATTTTATAGAAATATCCAATTTACTGAAATCAAGGTTCTGAAATAAGCGAATGTATTGCATCGGCCCATATTTGATACCCTTTTTCTGTTGGATGACAGAAATCGCTGGCTATTTCGCGTTGCAAAATCCCATCGGGAGAAAGCATCTTTGCTTCGATATTCACGAAAGTAATTTTCTGCTCCATAGCAAAGGTTTCAAGTTGTCTATTGATCTCATTGATCAGAATCCGGCGTGGATGAGTTGGACTTTCTTCACGTGGAAAAACCGCCATCAGGATGATTTTTGCTCCCGGAACTTTGGAACGAACCCGCAAACAAATAGTGTGAATCCCTTCAACAATTTCAGAAGACGTGTTCATCCTCGCATTTTGGGTTTGGCTCGTATTGTTGGTTCCAATATTGATAATAACCGTGCGGGGATGAAGACCGTCAAGTTCGCCATGATCGAGGCGCCAAAGGACATTTTGCGTTCGATCCCATCCGAAACCAAGATTCAGAACCCTGTAATTATGAAACAATGAATCCCATGCTTTTGGTCCATTTGGGATTCGTGGCTTCCCGTCAGCATGTTTCAACTTAGGTTCTCCGCCCCAGAAATGGGTGATTGAATTGCCAATCAAAACAATTTCAGGATTGATCGAGTCTTTTATACTAAGCACATCAGAATGGCGTTGCCACCAATTGTAACTGTCTTCTTCAAGTTTCGAAACAGGAACAATAGCTGAATTAGAAGGGATTTCAGTATCCAATGATTTATCTCCCATGAGTTCAGAAAGCAGAGGCTCCATGGCCTGCGCCCAGGCTTTTGCTCCGGCAGGCGTAGGGTGAAGCCAGTCTCCCATCATTGAATGGTTAAGTGATCCATCCATATTCAGAAACACATGGTTTACATCACAATAGAAAATATGCTTTCCATCAGCAAGTTTTGATACAATATCGGAAGCCCGCTCGAGTATTAATCGATGCGAAGTAGGATTTGGTCCCCCATAACAACCCGGAAAACAACGAAGCACAATGATTTTAGAATCGGGAAGCTTTTCACGCAATAGCTTTACTATAGTTTCAATTCCGCCTGCCAGTTGACCAGCAGTATGACGGGTCGGATAATTTTTCTCATCGACATTATTTGTCCCTATTTCCACAATAACCACCTTCGGAGATTGGCCGTCGAGTTCGCCGTTTTGGATGTTCCAGATCAGGTTTTCAGTTCGGTAAGCGCTGGTGCCCAGATTCAATGCTTTACGAGGTGCAAAAAACTGGTTCCAGATTGGTTGATATTCCGGCTTTTCAAAATTGTGAGTAATAGAATTGCCAATCAGAATCAAGTCAAACTTTTCTTTTGCGACAAGCGCTAATTTCTCTTCATGACGTTTCTTTGCATATCCTTCAACTGCAACTGTGGCTGGATTTGGAGCTACGATAAGTGCTTCGGGTTTTGCCTCCAGAAAAGTTTTTAGAATACCTGTTAATTTGGATTTACTGTCAAGGAGGTTAAAATCCTTATCAGAAACGCGAACACTACTATCTGACAATAAATAAAACGCTGCCCGACCATCGTATCCCTTCCAGGTTTTAGCATATTCCTGACAGCTTTTATTCCATGCACTATCTTCTTTGGAAAAAAATGAAGCAAAAAGCCTTGCCGTTGGATGAATGGGTGGAAGTATCGCCGGAAATACATTGCCCTTGTTCGTTTCATTCAAATATGCTGGGCTGATAAGTACCAGATCATCCGGCTGTTCCTTCTCATTTAGTTTTTGGACTACCCGCGCAGCAAGATGTCCGCCCGAAGAGATACCCATAATCCCGAAACGGTTCCCGTGCAAACCAAGTTCAATCGGGTTTGTTTTAAGAAGCCGGAAAGCTTTAATCGCGTCAATCAAAGCAAGGTCACGCGACTTTATGTCTTTGAAAATATGATATTCAAGGAGTGCAACATCAAAGCCCTCCTCATTGAAAAACGATGCTGCATTGTAAATTTCGTTCTTTAATTTCAATATTTTATATCCACCTCCCGGAAGCAATAATACCGTTCCTTTGGGAGAATTCGATTTCGTCCGGATAAGGTGAACGAGTGGAGAATTGAATCTGTGAACATTTCCATCAGCATCAACCGGATTTCCTTTTGGCAAAGTTTCGCCGGAGAGGGACACATAATTTGCGAATGAAGGATTTTTCTTTTGACTTGTCTGAGCCTGAACATCGGTTTTAATCGCAATCCAGCACAACATCAAAACACCGATCAATGAGCGGAAAAAGATTTTTCTTATCATTTTTTTGGATTTAAAATTGAGATAATCATCACTTTACCGGAGTTAGCTTTCCATGAAACACAACCGGTTGTTTATCGTCAGGATTAACAACTACTTTAAAGATATACTCAACACCAGCGTCGAAAAGCTTAGCACAAGTGAGATCAACAGTCGTCTTTTCGAAGGGTTTCAGACCATAAACTTTACCAGCTGCAACTTCAACCTCGTTGTCATCCTTGGTGATAAAGATTTTCAGTTTTGTAGTTTTTGAAGAAACCTGACCAAAGTTTTGAACCTCAACCTTTAGGTTGAATCCATTGGGAGTGGCAGTTATTATTGGCATCAGTGGCGAAAGTATTGGTTCCATGAAATTAACACCTGGAAGGCGTGCATAGCCGAAAAGGAGTTTTCCACTAATTGTTTTGCCCAACATTTTTGCGGCAAATTCATCGCCAGGGAAATTGTTATCAACTGCATCGAAAGTGACAATCAAATCAGCCCCCGACTTTTCTGTTTTAATTACCTTGCCAGCTTTGCCATAATTCACAGCCTCGGGTTCTCCGAATTGCAAAGAGATGATGTCGATGTCAGTCTGAGGATTAAAACCATGCTCAGCAGCAATTTTAACCTTGATCGTTTTAGTATTGGCAGTAATCGGCTTGTTGTCAAGAATTGTAAGTAAACGACCCACGGTAAGTGGAATACTAATATTCTTTGAACTATGGACATCGCTTCCTTTATCGAAACTCTTCTCAACATCAATTACCGCAAAATTGCCCTGCGTTGCACGTCCGTATTTATCCTGAAAAATTTTCAACCGCTCATATTTCCACCATCCTTCAACAGTTCCATCCTCATGTTTTGAAACTCCTGGCAGGTAAGCTTCACCTGATTCAATTTTCCAGTTTATTCCATCTTTCGAACGTTCATAGACGGCAATACGCCCAAGCCAGTCGTTAACAATCAGGTTGTACTGCACATTGTCGCGCCAGACTACAGGATCTTCAAAATTCCCGGTTTTTTGCGGATAAGCACGTAGCGGAATGATCTTTTTCGCAGAATCAATCCGAGTTCCTGTAACCTGGTTATAAGCCGAAAGTCCCGTCTGACTGAACCACTGACCACCTCCGCGGCAAATCATCAAATACGAACCATCTTCGCGTTGTGCAAAGGTAAAGTTTGAGTTTCCTTCAATCAATTGTCGGTCGCGGTTCACAAATTCGAACTTACCATATTTCCAGGGACCATTACAGCCATCAGCAATATAATATCCATCAATCACATACAAAACATATCTTCCATCTTTGAGCTTAAAAACCTCCGGATTATGCCCCTTCCCAATTGTGTCTTTCACAACAAACGGGCCGAATGAATTATCGCATACAGCATGAAAAACTGTAGAATTGGGCCACTCATTATGCCCTTTTGGCGAACTTTCAGGCCAGCCACAGACATACAGATGATACTTGCCATCTTCTCCCAATTTTATATTTCCTCCCCAGAAAGACCACTTTCTGTTTTCAATTCCATTATCGGTATAACGAGGTAATACATTATCCGCTCCCCATGTATTGCGGGTCAATTGTCCCAAATTGGGCATAGGGAGAAACCTGTCCATAAACCGGCCTCCGAAGACAAGATTGCTCCACTCCGCCGGGCGCGGACGCTCTGTTGTCTGGGCAATCACCTGATAAACAAATAAAGTGATCAATGCAAAAAATAAAATTTTCAATCTCATTCTATTGGGGTTTGTTTTGTATCATGAGACTCACAAGGTTTTAAAAACCTTGTGGGTCTTGCGTGGTAATAAATAACTATTTAAGAAAGAAACCTTATTTCTCCCTTTTCAGTATCATCTCTGAATCACCCATTGGAGATCCGACAACTTTCATACCGATCGTATCATCTTCCTTTAAAACACAATTGTGCTTGATCGTCATGTCGTTAAATGATACATCGAATGAAAATACCTTCCCCTCAATTTTGGTATTTGAAATTGGCACGTCGCCATTGGGTGTCTTCACAACTCCCGTTAATTTATCTTCATCCATTTTAAAAACAAAAGTCATTTTCATTTCACTTCCATCAGGTCCTTTCATATTCGCAACCCAATTTCCATCAATACCTGCTGCAAAGCCAGAGGTTGCCATCAATAAAAATAAACATACAGATAAAATTGTCTTCATTGTTTTAATTATTAAAAGGGTTAATACTTATTTTCTTACAGAAATCCGATACAGACCTGAAGCATGTCGCCTGATGACCGGGGAAAACTCTTCACTAAAACTTCCTAAACGTTTGTTATTCCAAACATCGTTTATCGTGCAATTTCCTTTTACGCCGATCTGCCTAAGATTAACGGATATTTTAGTTGAATCTATATTTACAGAATCCTGTGCATTAAATACGGCAAGGAATTTATCACTTGTTTTTGGATCGTCTGCTGTCCAGGCGATCAGGTCATTTGCTCTGAAAAGTTGTTTGTTGTTTTGACTATACTTATTAATATAGAGGACATCCTTATTAGTCAATAAGGAAAGTGTGAATTTATCATTATCCGGCAAATTCCCGCCAAACATTAGCGGAGATCGAAAAATAGAAAAGAGAGACATCACTGTGACCTGTTCATCTTTGGAGAGTGCACACATTCTATTATCTCCACGCTCGGCCCTAATTCCAATACGCCCAAGCGGAAGCATGTCAGCATCGGGAAAATGTCCGTTGCCAATAAATAGAGACCAACGATTACATACTTCGAAGTGCTCTTTAACCTGATTCCAGTTATCCCAGAAGTCACCAACGATACGCCACATATTGGCATGATCTTTTACATGTCCGGCATTCAATACAGGTGTTTCACCTGGAGATGTACTTAAAACAATTTTGCGTCCGGTCTGGTCAATTGCTTTCCGAATCATTTCTATTTCGCCTTGATGATAAGGAACAGAAAGATCATCAATTTTTATAAAATCGAGTCCCCACGAGGCATAAAGATTTAAAAGTGAATTATAGTATTCCTGAGCCCCATCTCTGCCTGTAACTACGGTATACATATCTTTCAACCAGGGACATTGAAGTTCTGTACTGTAAATATCCTGTGCCCTGGCTTTGCTGCCAAGTATTGGTGTGTTCTTTTTGACCGCTTCAATTGGAATACCACGCATGATGTGGATACCGAATTTAAGACCTTTCGCATGAATATAATCAGCTAAGGCTTTAAATCCCTTCCCATTGGCAGAAGATGGAAACTTTAACGGACTTGGTTGCAAACGTCCGTATTCATCCATCACATAAATGGCATCTTTTTCGTTGTAGCCATGGGCCTTATCATTCTCAACGTACCAACGGATATCAACTACTATATATTCCCAACCAGATTTCTTAAGGTGCTTCGCCATATAATCAGCATTGGCCTTCACTTCCTTTTCAGTAACTGTTGGACCATAACAATCCCAGCTGTTCCAGCCCATTGGAGGTGTTGCTGTCCATTTTAGAAAAGCAAGACTGTCAGTATGATGTTTGGATTGTGCATTCAAGGAGAAAATCCCGGATAAGATCGCCAAAGACAAAAAGCAAATTCTTTTCATGTTTAATTAAGTAGCTGATTGAAATGTTGTACAAATCTCTCTAATAAAAGCCAGAATATCAATAGCTAATTTGCTTATACAAATTTAAAGGTGCTTCGCAAAGCTTTGCATATGAAAAACCTGCTATTAAACATTCATTGTCCAACTCCTATAATAGAGGTATTACATCAACTATAGCTCCGCAACTGATGAGAGACTTCTGCAAATTTGTAATGGTGAAAACCTTCATCTGCAGAATATAAAACAACTGAATAGCTCATCAAAAAAGGTAAAACACATTTTCCAATATAAAATCTGAAAGAAATTCAATAATTTCGGAGATTCATTCTGTTAATTCAACCAAGAATATGAAAAGACTATATTTATTAATCTTCCTGATAGGAATTCTGAATACTAACTCACACAGCCAGAATACAAATCATACTTTTACATTGGCAAAAACTGAATTTTTACTCGACGGAAAACCTTTCCAGATCATTTCCGGCGAAATGCATCCGGCCCGTATTCCTGTTGAATATTGGCGTCAACGTATCCAGATGGCAAAGGCCATGGGATGTAATACGATTGCAGCCTATGTCTTCTGGAATTACCATGAATCAGAACCTGGGGTATTCGATTTCCAGACGGGGAACCACAACATTGCAGCTTTTATCCGTATTGTACAGGAAGAAGGGATGTTTCTCATGTTACGTCCCGGTCCTTATGTTTGTGCTGAATGGGAATTTGGTGGTTTGCCCTCCTATTTGCTCGCCATTCCCGATATCAAAGTGCGCTGTATGGATGCCCGCTATACAGAAGCTGTTGAGCATTATGTCAAAACCCTTGCTCTCCAGGTAAAAGATTTACAAGTAACCAAAGGCGGACCAATTGTGATGGTTCAGGTTGAAAATGAATATGGCAGTTACGGGAACGACAAGATCTATATAAAATGGCTTCAGGAAGTCTGGAAGAAAAATGGTATTGAAGTCCCCTTTTATACTGCCGACGGAGCAACTCCGTTTATGCTCGAAGCAGGATCATTGCCCGATGCAGCTATTGGCCTCGATCCGGCTGCCGATAAAGGAAGCTTTGACGAGGCTACAAAAGCCAATCCGAATGTCCCCTCTTTCTGCAGCGAATTGTACCCCGGATGGCTGACACATTGGGGCGAAAAATGGCAACGTCCCGATACCGCAAGTCTGATGACAGATGTCAAATGGTTGATGGACAACAAAAAATCATTTAACTTTTATGTGATTCACGGCGGAACAAACTTCGGTTACTGGGCAGGAGCTAATGCTTTCAGTCCAACACAATATCAGCCCGATGTAACAAGTTATGACTACGATGCCCCTATCAACGAGATGGGACAGGCAACTCCAAAATACATGGCACTGCGCAATTTGATGGCTAAGTACCGGCCAGCAAAACAAAAATTACCTGCAATTCCAGCTCAGATGCCAGTGATTGAAATTCCCGAGATTTCATTTACCACTTCCGCATCTGTCTGGGATAATTTACCTATCTCCATTGCGACAGCTCAGCCAAAACCGATGGAAATGTTCGGCCAGAAAGCTGGATTTATCTTATATCGCACGAGCCTGATTGGTCATAAGAAGGGGAAACTACGCATTACTGAACTGCATGACTATGCAACGATCTTCGCTGATGGGAAATACATTGGCAAACTCAATCGTACGAAAGCTGAAAACACCATTGAACTTCCTGCCTCAACCTCAGCGAACCCGCAACTTGACATCCTTGTCGAAGGGATGGGACGCATCAATTTTGCGGAATACATGATCGACCGCAAGGGGATTACCGAACGAGTATCGCTCGATGGCATGACGCTCATGAACTGGCAGGTTTATACCCTTCCTTTCGATGAAACTTACGTTGCAAATCTGAAATATTCAGCAAACAAACCGATCCTTCCGGGTAATTTCTTTAGGGCCGAATTTCAGCTGGCTGTAACAGGCGATACGTATATCGATATCAGCAAATGGGAAAAAGGGCTGGTTTGGGTGAATGGTCATAACCTTGGAAGGTATTGGAACATTGGTCCTCAAAAAGAATTATATTGTCCGGCACCCTGGCTGAAAAAAGGGAAGAATGAAATTGTGATCTTCGATATGCACCTGTTAAGTCCTGAAACAATCAAAGGGACAAAGCAACTAAGTAACTAAAAATAAAAAGCTGCGATCGCAATCATTCAGAAGCTTTAAATTCTCTTATTGCGATCCAGCTTCGATTACATTCTATTTCGTCAGCCAGACATGAAAAAACATACGATCCGGCTCCATCCCATCGGAAAAGAATTACAGGTCAACGATCAGACGCCATTGATCGATGTACTTCATGAATTCGGAATTGAGTTTCCATGCGGAGGCAAAGGGACTTGTGGGAAATGCAAAATAAAGGTATTGCAGGGCAATATAACAATCACTGAAATTCACAAGGAGAAATTAGAACAGCTTGGTCTCGGCCACGACTGGCGGCTCTCCTGTTTCAGTCTTTGCACGGAAGATATCACGCTCGAAATTGAACAGTTCAATCATCTAATCCTCGCTGACGAAAGCGAATTTGTTTTTTCACCATGTGAAGGTTTCGGAATCGCTGTTGATCTGGGTACGACTACAATCGTAGCTCAATTGGTTGATCTATCATCTGCAAAGGTGTTGGCTGTCGAAACAATGCTGAATCCTCAATTGAAGTTCGGAGCTGATTTGATTTCAAGAATACAGGTTTGCCTCGATGGAAACGCAGGCGAAATGACGCGGATCATCCGGTCATCCATTGGAACAATGATCAGGCTCATACTCCAAAAGCACAATGTCACATTACAAAAAATAATACTTGTTGGGAACACGGTCATGCAACTGATTTTTAGTGATTGTGACGTTTCGCCTCTTTCCTGTTACCCGTTTCACACCGACAACCTGGGAATGAAATCTTTCCATCCAAAAGAACTGGGTTGGGATTTCGCTGCTGTGGCGAATGGAAACATACAATTTTATCCTTCAATCGGAAGTTTTGTGGGTAGTGATATACTTGCCGGAATTACTGCAACAGGTTTGTATCAAAAAGAAGACTATACAGCGCTGATTGATTTAGGAACCAATGGCGAAATTGCTGTGGGTAATAAAGAACAGATAGTCTGCGCCTCAACGGCAGCAGGTCCGGCATTTGAGGGTGCCAATATCTCGATGGGGATGAGAGCCGTCACAGGTGCGATCTCCTCTTTAAATCTGTCTGATGGAAAGATCGAAGCCAGTGTAATTGGGAATACATCACCCAAAGGAATCTGCGGAAGCGCTCTGATCGATGCCATTGCCATTCTCAGAAAGCTGGATCTGATTGGCATATTTGGTGAAATCAATTCGGGAGACTCCCAGATTCAAATCGCAGGAGAAGTGGTTCTCAACCAAAGGGACATCAATGAATTTCAACTGGCAAAAGCGGCTATTGCTGCAGGACTGACCATTTTATCAAAAAGTCTATCCATCAATCTTACAGATATAAAGGAGATCTATATTGCCGGAGCATTTGGAAGTTATATTAATATCGAGAACATGATTGAAACCGGCATGATCTCATTCCCCACTGAAAGAATTCACAAAATGGGAAATAGCGCACTGATTGGCGCTAAAATATTCCTGTTTTCAGATATCGATATTACAAATGATATACTGGCCAAAACAAGGCACATCAGCCTCGAAGCAGATGCTGATTTCCAGGACATTTACATCGGTCATCTACTTTTTCCCTAATGCTTTCATGATTAGAAACATCGGTTATCGCCACTATAAATAAGTGGCAAAAGGTAAATATGTGCTATTTAAAAACGAATACCCCTTCTGTAGCCGGCATCTGCAAAAGGGGAATTTTTCATTTATGAATTCTTTATTCTTGTATTTTGCGGAGCATCACTGATGACGACATTAAATCCCCATTCCGACAACTTTTTCTCCTGCCCCCTGTATAATCCGAGTAAGATATCTCTTGCACTGGTTAGTGTAGAATAAACAGTGCCCGTTGTCTTTGTATTCTGAGCGGGGTCTGTGCCGAGGTTTAGTCCTGCTTGCTGATTCAAAAGCTCTGCCTGATCATGCAATCTTTTTGCCTCAGTTCGTTTTGAAACCGCGTCATCCAGATTTTTTGCGAATGTTTCCATATCAAGTCCATTTAAAGGACTTTGTACACCTAATTCGGTATGTTTTTTAAATACATCTTCACCTGTCTTCGTAAGTTCATCAGGTTTGTGAACTGGAATCTCAACTTTTACTGTTGTTTTCATACTTATAAATTTTAAAAATTAGCCATCTGGTTAAGTCTACTAAACGTCAGACTTTTGTAACGTGAAAATATATTGTGCCGGTATTTAAAAAAACGGTCATAAGGCGTCCAGACATCGAAAAACAGCAAATTGATTTTGAAAAGTTCGGTTTTGAGATTAAGATACAGAGCCTTAAGTTTGAAATAAAGAATCCTAAGATTGGGATGCTGAGCTTTGAGATTGAAATACAGAATCCTGAAATTGGAATGCAGAGCTTTGAGATTGAAATACAGAATTGTGAAATTGGGATGCAGAGCTTTGAAATTGAATTGAAGAATTCTGATATTTGGATACAGAGCTCTGAGATTGAAATACAGATTCGTGAAATTGGGATGCAGAGCTTTGAGATTGAAATACAGCAACCTGCATTTGTCACAAAGAGCAATTGCATTGAAAGAAAAAGACAGAAAAGGGAATTCTGCCGGAATGGAAAGTAATATTGGTCAGTTAATGCATTCATGATAATAATTTGACAACTATCTCAAATCAGACTTAAATCACATATCAAAGCATTCTAATGGTATATACGGCTTTAAAGAATTTTGTTACGATAAATTTAAAGAAAATTCAAAACATTTTTGTTATTTCTGTTTTTGCCAGGTGAAGGAAAACACCAGTGATTTGGCATTTAAAATAAACAGATCAAAAATTTCGGCTTCTACTGATTTTTTCATAGGTTTGTCCTACCGTTAAGGGACACGAAAAATTGCTATCGGCACAAAATACCTTAAATCACAGTAATAAACATGGAAGAGATTAACCGCAGATCGTTTGTAAAAAAATCAGGAGCTGTTGCCGGAACAACCCTGGCAGCATCAATGATTCCCTGGAGCGTAAGCTGCAGCAGTCCTTCGGATAGAATTGGGGTCGCATTGATTGGTTGCAGAAGCATGGGGTTTACCGACCTTAAAGCCTTTCTCGCCGAAGAAAATGTCGATTGCATTGCCTTATGTGATGTCGATAAAAAGATCCTCGAAGAGCGGGCGACTGAAGTTGAGAAACTGAAAAACAAGCGTCCACAGGTCTTTGCCGATTTCCGTAAATTACTTGAATTAAAAGAGATTGATGTTGTTATTATCGGCACACCCGACCATTGGCATGCATTGATGATGGTGATGGCCCTCGAAGCCGGAAAACATGTGTATGTTGAAAAGCCAATGGGTCACAGCATCGAAGAGTGCCTCATGATGGTAAAAGCTGCCGCTAAATATCCCAAACAAAAAGTACAGGTTGGAATGTGGCAACGCAGTTCGAAACATTGGTTCGATGCATCGGAATATGTCCAATCGGGGAAGCTGGGGACGATCAACCTGGTCAGAGCATGGATCTATAAAGGAATGGGAGAACCGGTTCCTTCCCAACCTGATGGTATTGCACCCGACTATGTCGATTATAACATGTGGCTGGGACCAGCTCCTGAAAGACCTTTCAATAAAAACCGTTTTCATTACGACTTCAGATGGTTCTGGGATTATGCTGGTGGTGCCATGACCGACTGGGGTGTTCACCTGCTCGACTTTGCTATTTATGGAATGAATGCGGGTTATCCCGAATCAGTCTCTCCGGGAGGTGGAAACTTCATGAACAAAGGAGTGATCGAAACACCGGATATACAGCAAGCTTTATATAACTATCCAACGCATACGATGATTTGGGAATGTGGTTTGATTCCACGTCTCGGGCCCTACGGAATGCATCACGGCGTTTCGTTCACAGGAACCAAAGGAACATTGATTGTATCAAGAAATGGCTGGATGGTGAACTCAGAGATAAGCAACAAGGATAGTAAAAAATTCATTGAAGATGTTGCATTGCAACCTGCCATCGGCGGATTGAAAGAACATGTGCAGAACTTCCTGAAAGGAATCAGGAAAGGGGAAAAACTGAATGCTCCCGCAGAGGTAGGCGCCAAGACAGCAATCATCTCCGAAATGGGAAACATTGCTTACCGCGCAGGTAACTTATTACACTGGGACGCCACAAATATGAAGTTTACGGAAGAAGAGGCAAATAAATTCACAAAGCTTACTTACCGCGAACCCTGGAAACTTCCGGTATTCTGATTCAGGTATCAATGTTGCTTAGTGAGGACAATCTTCTTGACCTTTAAAAAAATAATCATATAGAGATGAAAACCAAAGCTTCCTCTTATGGACTAAACAACGATCGGCGTACGTTTTTAAAGTCTCAGCTTATTTTAGCACTTGGTGCTTGTGCCACTTGTGTATCCATTTCGCAGGCTCAATCATCTCCTTCCCATCCGGAGAAGCGGGGTGAACCTTCACCTGATGAATTGCGTGCCCAATACCAGAAATGTCTCGGTGGTCCATTTCCTGATCTTTCCCCTATAAACCCTCAGGTACGCGAAATAATTCAAAAGGATGGATACCGTATAGAATCATTGACCTATGAGGCACAGCCCGGAAACAGAATACCTGCATTATTACTGATACCTGATTCAGTTACAGCAAGCAATCCGGCACCCGGTATTGCTGTATGGCATCAGCACAACGGACAATATTATTTGGGAAAATCAGAACCTGCAGGATTGGACGGAAATCCGATGCATCATACGGGAGTTGCGCTTGTTCGGGAAGGATACGTGGTGATTTGCCCGGATGCACTTTGTTTCGGAGAACGGCAGGACCCAACAGGGAAATTAAAAAATGGTGATTATGAACGTTTTGAGTTTCTCAGGGAAATAGTAAGAGGCCGGAGTATGGCATGGAGAAATGTTTTGGAGATGAAAAGGGCCGTCGATCTTCTATGTTCGCGCCCCGAAGTGAAACCTGACAAATTGGGATGTTATGGCCATTCAATGGGTTCGACCCATTCATGGCTTGTCGGGCCTTTGGAACTCCGGCTTAAATGCATTGTTGGGAACTGCTGCCTGCCAACATACGAGGCAATTGAAGAAGAACATCTGCTACATTGCTTTCCAAATTTTGTTCCCGCATGGAAAAATTATGGAGACACACCTGATATTGCAGCCTTGATAGCACCAAGAGCTCTTCACTTTAATCTGGGAGAAAACGACTCCGGTACACCAATTGCATCTTCTAAGCGCGGCTTGGAAAGGATTGCTGATGCTTATAGAAAAGCAGGAACACCAGGAAATTTCACATTTTTTATTGAGCCGGACACTGGACATGTGTTAACTGATCCGATGTGGAAACAGGTAAAAAAGTGTTTTGAACGGCATCTAAAATAGATAATGACTTGCCCATATTTTTGTTTACTTTTCTATAAACCTATTCCGGGACAAGACATAAGACGACAAGACATCTATTTTGCCCTGTCGCCCTCTTACCGTTTCTTATATTAGCCCTTCTATCATAACGCCGCTTGAAGGGTTTGCAACCACTTCAAGGGGTGAGTTCTACCTGATCGAGAACAAATAGCTTCCGGCTTTCAGATTCAATTCATTCAAACCGTTATCCTGCTTCATGATCTTTATCGACTCATTTGCAGATAATGCCTTATCACCTTCCAATATCTTTCCTCCCTTCATTGTTAATTCGGCAGTACTATTTGGAGGTATCGTTACTTTATATTCTATCTTTTTACCATTTCTTTTCCAGGAAGATACAATCATGCCATAAGGTCCCTGGTGGCTTGCTTCGAAGCTGTTAAGCCCCTTTACAAAATCGGGTTTAAGGATGATGTTTTTAAACCCGGGCTGCTTTTCATCTGTATACATGCCTCCAGGCGATTTATAAAACCAAGCACCGATCTCTCCAAACATGATATGGTTTAAAGAGATGTCAGACTTCGAATCAATCGGCCAGTTCTCATATAACGTGGTTGCCCCGTTTACGATCCACCATCCCCACGAAGGAAAAGTTTTCTGCAAAGCCACTTCATAGGCAAGATCGGCATAACCATTTGCACTCAAAGCATTCAGAATCGTTTTTGTTCCCAGCAAACCAACATCTATATGCTTTCCATCAGCAATCACACGTTTCGCAAGATTTTCGGCCACTTTGCTTTTCAACTCTTCGGGTACAATCCCCCAATGAAGGGGCGCACTCAGTTCTGTCTGGAAACCACTTGCATAAATCCCGGTCTCGCGGTTCAGGTATTTCGCGTTAATCGCATTTTTAATCTTTAATGCCAGTGTAAAATACTTTTCGTAATCCGATTTCTTGCCCAACAGATTGGCTGTTTTGGCAAGGATGGAAGCGTCGGTATAATAGAAGAGAGAGGAAGTCAGTTCTTTGGATGAGACAGACTTTACAGGAATCCAGTCCCCTAAACCCCAATCTGTCAATCCCGAAGGGCTGATTGCGGTAATATGATCGACATACCAGCGGATGTTGTCATAACAATTGCTCAACACTCTTGTATCTCCGTAAAAAAGATAGATATTCCAGGGAATGATGGCAATAGTACTTGTCCAGTCGGGACCATTTGCCCAGGTGTAACCCCAACCACTTGTAGGAATGATGGCGGGAAGAACTCCGTTAGGTTGCTGCTCATCACGGTGATCGGCCATCCATTTTTCATAAACGGTGATACCATCGAAGTTATAAAGACCCGTTTCAATTGCCGTATGCGCATCACCTGTCCAGCCATTCTTTTCTCTCTGTGGACAATCGGTAGGGTATCCGAATAAATTCGACAGATAAGAAGCATTGGTCGCCTTCCATATCTTGTTCAGGATCGAATCGGACGATTGAATATGACCTGCAACCGGCACATCGCTGTGCATAAAATAGCCGGTCAAACTTTCCAGCTTCAACTCAACAGGCTGATCGCTGGTCACCTCAACATATTGAAATCCCTTGTAATTAAAGGAGGGCTTAAAGGTCTCCTCCCCGATTCCCTTCAATGTATAAATATCGGTACCAAACGGATCAAGCTGATCGGTAGGACGGTAATGGGCATCGATATTCGACTGATCGACCATACCATTGGCAAGAAGCCGCTCTCCGTGTTTTAAACGAATAATTGTTCCTGCCTGACCACTCACCTTTAATTGGCTTACACCTGCAATATTTTTTCCCAGGTCAAAAATATAATGTGAATCGTTTATTTTGATCATCTTTTTAGCTGGAATCACTTCAACATCGCGGATGGGCTGAAGTGCCTGGGCTACAATATTGGCGGATGGTGCGCCAACAGGAATTGAATTCTTCCATTTCGAATCGTCGAATCCTACAGTGTTCCAACCTGCCTGTGCCAATCTTCCATCCACATGTTCGCCTGTATAAATGCTGTTAAAAACAACCGGGCTCAACGCTGTTTTCCAGTCGGTCCCAGAAGTAATGGTCTCCTGTGAACCATCAGAGTAAGTGATCCGGATGTCCATGCAAAAACTTGGACGTGCGCGCCATGGGGCTTCATCAAAATACCAGACAGCCGTTGACTGGTGATTGTACCAGCCGTTTCCAAGTAAAACACCCACCGCATTTTTTCCCTCTTTGAGCATTTTGGTAATATCATGCGTGAGGTAAAGCGTTCGGCGATCGAACCTTGTATACATCGGATCGAGCCGGTGATTTCCTGCTTTCTCTCCATTCACATACAATTCAAACAATCCCGCTACGGCAATATAGGCCCTTGCTGAAACAACCTTCTTACTTGTACTAAATTCGGTACGAAAATATGGAGCAGGCTTTAGCTTGATATCACGTGTATCGGTGATCCAGGTTCCTTTCCAGTTTTCCATCTTCATCATTCCTGTTTCGAAACTTGCAGTAACAGATACTGATGATGGGTTTCCAGCTGCGTCATAAACCTTTACACGCCAGAAATACCGCGTAAAAGGCTCCAGTGGAGTTCCGTTGTATTCAACACGCATGGCGGATGATGTGACTTTCCCTGTTGTCCATTGATCGCCGATACCGGAACTTATTTTTGATGAATCGGCTCCAACAATCAGCTCATAAGCGCTTTGAGCAGCCCCACGCCGATCATCGGACATTATCCAAGTCAACCGGGGCCGGTGTGCATCGATACCAATTGGGTTTACAAGGTATTCGCATCGTAAGTTACCGATTTCGGAACCTGCAATTGTTTTTTTTTGCGCAGAGATCATGACTGCCAGCAAAAGGACCAGGTGAATTGTAATTTTCATTTTTTATTAGTTTGTTGTTAAAAGGCCGAATGGAAGCCGAACTTCAAATATACGCTTTCATATGTAATAATTTGTTTTTTAAAGGCCCCTTGGGAACCCGCATGTCAGTTTTTTACTAATTCTGATGAATACCGGCGTTAGATAACTGTAAACGTTGGTTCTTGCTCATTTCCCTGTCAACAAAACACTCCCTCATTGCATAAGAGGGATATTTGGGATAACCACAAGAAACCCGCCTGACCAATACTGAAACGGTTCATCAAGCCAAGCCTAAAACCAAAATACCGCTGATAGGTATAGATAAATTGCGTTAGTGCCCGGATGTCGTGCAACCGGGACTTCATGCTGCGTCTTGTAGACTATATGAAGTCTTAATTACTTGCAGCCCGCCGTATTATTATTCAATTTTCTTAATATTAAGTTCTCTATGAGAGACATAGAATCCATATAGAATTATGAAAAATCCAATTGTTACTGAAATATCTGCCATATTCACAATTCCAGTATGGAATAATACAAAATCGAAGTACAAAAAATCTGTCACAGAACCATATAATATTCTGTCAATTATATTCCCTAAACCTCCACCTATTAAGAAACTTATCCCAACTATCAGTATCGCCGACAAATTATCTCTTTTCATTAAATAAAAAAGCGCATAACCAAGTAGTATCAATGGTAGTAAAATCATGATTAATTTGTAGACCGGCCGGGAAATTGAGTCTCCTAAACTTAGAAATGCCCCGGTATTTTCAACCTTTGTGAGAATCACATTATTGCTAATAACATTTATCTGAGTTTTATATTCAATTTTTTGTCTTACAATATTCTTAGTTATCTGGTCACAACTGATATTAGATATTATTATCAGAACAGCAATCAATATCCTAAATGCTTTTTTTATTTTCATCATCTTATATTATTCATTTCTGTGACCTGGCTTTAGCATTGTTGCCAAATTGTTTATAGGCCTGACTTTATAAGACCTGTTCATCCCAATTTTGGTATGTAGGCCAGATAAGAATCAGACTTATTTGTAAAAATAATGTTTCCCATTTACAAACTATCAAATTCAATAACTTAATTCAGACAATATGTTCCTGAAGGAAGATCGGAGTAAATTAACAGACAAAACCCCGCAATAAACACCCCTGACCAAAACAATCTGGCTATTGTCTAAAATTTCAGTGCCTATAATCTTAAGGTCGAATGGCCCATGCAAGCCCATCGGGTACTCCGCCAACATCAAGATGGCTTGTAATTTCTAATGTTTTCAGATCCATAACCGCCACATAATTATCGGCTGAACACGCAATAAAGGCTCGTGAACCATCAGGTTCCATAAGAATTCCTGCTGCCCCATTACCAATTTTCAGTCGCTTCACCTCTTTATGCGATTTGGCATCAAAAATGAATAACTCTCCTGTTCGAAGACTTGAAATAAATACAAGCTTTCCATTCTTTGTAAACTTTAGCCGGTTGGCGCCTGAAACCTTTGCATCAATTTTCGCATATAGCTTTTTTGCCCGGAGATCAATAATGGAAATTGTCCCATCCTCACTCGATGCGGTCCATAACTCACTGCCGTCGGGCGACACATCAAATCCCTCCGAACCACGTGCTGTAGGCACAACTGTTTGAACCCAATCTTCATGAGGTTTAGCATCAGGTGGTGCCATTTTCCCGGGTTGAATAAGCGTATCAACAAGGATGCTAACGGTTCCGGAAGAAACATTTGTGGTATAAATCTTCTTACCATTGGGAGTAATATAGATCATATGTGTTCTGTCCTGCCCTGTCCCCATGCTCCAGTCAAGTTTATCTGTAGCAGGATCATAGCGACCAATAGCTTTGGAACCTTCGGCAGTAAACCATGCTTTGCCATTCACAAACGTGATATCATGCGGACCAAACAACGGTCGTGTATCAATGTTGCGTAAAGGTTTTTGTGCAACAAGATCAATGATGTTTATTTCATGCAAGCTTCCTCCGCCATAAATGCAGACGTAAGCTGTTTTTCCATCTGCTGAGGCAACCACTTCATGTGGATCTTCACCTACAGGAATACGGGCAACAATCGTCAATGTTGCAGGATCTACAATCGCCAGGGTATGATTGGCTTTTGAAAGCGCAAGCAATGCATATGCAGGTGTTGATTGGGCATTACACCGCGTTACGGAGAAAATAAATGTTGTCAGTAAAACATTTACTGCAACGATCCTGAAGAAATAACATTTTAACCTTTTCATAGACAAACTATTTAATTGGAATAATAATTCCTTCCTGTATGAAATTTCTGTTCAACATCGAAGGTGGATTTCGTTATATTATACAACCTTTATAACGCTATTCGACTGGGAATGTTTATTGTGAACACACGATTTGAGATATCAGTAAACGGGGATCATTGAATGGTATCTCAAAACGTTATATTAATGAAAATAAGGTCTGTCAGAAGACCATCAACCCCAAATAATGTAATAATGTGGTGGGAAGTGGGCGTGAATTTTATACTTAGATAACCATTTAAAATAAGATTTAAAAGAGCGGAAGTAGTTAATATTGAACGCTTTCCATATTTGTTTTATAGAGGCTGTCTAAAAACCCGGAGAAGCGCAGTGTTTTTAGACAGCCTCTTATCCTGAACTGGACATTTATTGGATGGTAACTTTTATAACGTTACTTATCGCTGGTAAGGTCGTGAACGCATTCGGATTTGGAACGGTTTGTATGGTGATGCTTTCAGTGAGCGGTGTGCCAGCTAAATTAAATTGCGTTATACCTGCACCCGGAAATTGATTGACTGCAGTTCCGTCGTCAAACAACCCAATGCCTGCAGAAACATCGCCCATTACAGTCGCGTCTATATCATTTCCATTAGTAGCAAAAAACCAGTCATTTGAAAAACCATACATCGTCGCTACAGCAATTCTATCACCTGGTGAAACCGATAACATCTGAAATACCTTCCCACCTGCTGCTCCATTGATTTTTGGAAGCAAAACAGTAGTTGTAGGCTCTTTGAGCACATATACATTTTTCACCCCTGATTTTAATCTCAATGCATTTGCCAAAATATCGGCATTGCCTTTTTGCGCTAAATCCTTCAATCCTTCGCCTCTGTCATTTTCACCTGTTTTGTAAAACGGGTTCTCATTGCCTCTGTAAACCACAACCAATATAGGCGATAAAGGTGTAAATATACCTGTTTGGCTTGAAAGATAAGAACTCAAAGTAGCATTGTTTCCCGTTTCAGAAAGTGGGGTTAGGCCATTAGCTGTTTGTTGTCCTGCCGCATAGATGACATTGGACAATAATTGGTTTCCTCCTGCAACGTAAGAAATAGCCCAAACACCCGGACTAAAAGGCGTTTCGTTTGCAGTGCCACCCGAATTGTTGGCGATGGTCATTGTAAACTGTGAATTGCCGTTATAGGTAAGAGATACATGCATCAGTTGTGATGCTGGCAGGTAAGTGTTTCCAAAATCGTCTGTTCCGCTTACTTCTTTGATGTTTTTGATCGTTGCTTCGGCTGTTCCGGGGTGTGTTACGTTCATGCCGGGTGCCTGGTTTACCCTTGTGCCATTGTCCCACAACTTTATTTGAGAAGAAACATCGCCGGTAATAGGCGCTCCATCAGCGTTATACAATTTGATGCCTGGGTTGGCAGGAGCGAAAAACAAATCGTTGCTCCAGCCATACATACTTGCGAAGGTGATGAATTGGTTTTTTGCCGCATAAAACGAAAACGATACAGTCTGTCCCGGAAAAACAACGGGTGGAGTTCCTGCCCCTTTAAAAGTCCCGGACTCTACCAAGGGTTTGCTATCCAGCACATTTTCGATCGTGATGGTATTATTTAGCATAACAACGCTACCTTTTTTACAAGATGCGAATGATGCTGCAATGGCCAAGGCCATAATCGATTTTAAGATACTTGATTTCATAATTAACCTTTTTAAAAATTTGTTTAAGCAAAGGTCAGTTCTAAGTATCACAAAGAAGTCACAAAAAAATAAAGAAACCTTAACGTTTTTAAACACCATTAATCATGGGTAGGTCTTTCGGAATAAATGTGTTAATGCTAGCCATTGTGAAATTGATCAAGCAGATTTTTATCTGATCTAAGCCATTAGTAGTGTAATCCCACTCCCACCAAAAAACAATCCTTCCAGTGAAATGCCTGGGTTTCCTTGGTGCCTTCGCAATACCAGGTCCATACCAAGTCCATACTTGCTGTAATGTTTCTGTATGGTTTCTGTAATGTAACTGTATTCTTTATTACAGAAACATTACCATTACCTTATTCAAATCTATCTTAAAGTAAAGCGATGGTATAACTAAGGTATATAAACAATATTGCCAAAGTAAAAGGAGTAATCGATGGTTACTTTGCAAAGGAATTGACATTGATCACGAAGGATTTAGCGGGGAAGCTTCCGTTGCATCACTAACCGAAAGCTGTGCGGATGACTGATGATAACAATCGTTTTGAGGTAATCTGCCAGGATGATTCAGGAAAATGCCGATGCTTGGTGTTTTAATTTCCAGTTATGTACTTCACCTACCATTTGTTTTGCTTTTGTCATCATTTCGTTGCTTTTAATCTTTTATACAACGAACCGAAATTCCATAGCTTTTATCATCTGAAATTACCTGTACATCAGTAGTGTTATAATTGGTTAAAGCCCTTGACCAGGCTGCATAACTATTAATTGGGGTGGAACTCCAATAGGTGCCATTATCCCTTATACTGAAAAATATGCCATCGCTGTATCTCCTGTAACCACCTGGTAATGCAGTAAATTTGCTTACATTTGTTGCATCCGTGTTAGGATTATTCCAATGCAATATGCCGGTTTCTTTGAGTTTTCCAGCTGCTAAAGACAGACCTCCAAGATAATTTGTCAGAATAGTCCATTCATTATCTGAAGGGACATGCCAACCGGCAGGACATAACTTGCCTGTATTTACAGTATACCAATTATACATGGCTCCATAGGTATCTTTATTTACAACATCATTGTTGTACCAGCAATATCCAGGTGTGACCGAATATGACCATGCCAAATTCTCGGAGAGCGATGGTATTGCAGTCCCATCATTGTACCTGGTTACTTTTAAATTTTCGACCATCCATGTTTGAGAACCTATTGCAACAGGATGGTAGATATTTCCGTCAATATCGGTAACCGTATTATTAGTAGAATCTTTCTTACAACTTATTGCAAGTAGTATTACAAATCCTGCTAAAGCAAATAAAGACAACCAGTAATTGTTTCTCTTTTTCATGAAAATATAGCTTATTAATTATTACAAAGATAGATGAAGATGTACGTTCTTCCAATGAACGTTACTTGTACTTATACCTTACGAAACCAATTCTATTCACCTAATGATTAGGCGGATAGTTCTGGGAAAGGTATTATTTACCCTGCAAAAATAAGGTTTCCCATTTATAAACTATTCAATTAAATAATTTAATTTAGAACATTTGTTGATGAAGGAGAATCGGAATACGAACTACAAATGATCCTGATCGGACAACTTCGTGAATAGACCAGTAAAAATGAATAAATTACACCTTCAAAGATGAATATTTCGATGTTCAGCAATATTAATTTCCTTATTATGAAATTGAAGACGTTTCTCTATTTGAAGATTTGGTTCCAAATGAAGCTTTGCCTAAGGCCAATAACACCTTTCCCGAAGAAGCTGCAGCTGGTTTAATACCGCGCCTCCAAAAGTCACGAAGCAAATTCCTGTCTGACATATAAAACCCTCAGCAAATAGGTGTGAGCAACTGAAAAAGAGGTGGACATATCGTTCATAGATGATTTAATGCAGGATTTCAAAACTTACATGCGACAGGTGATTATGGTTTAAAATAAATTCTGTAGGTTTACAAAAAATATATACAACCATATTTCGCAATTACATATATACCTGGGGAGAAATCTTCGAAAGGGAAAAGAATGCAAATAAAAATGCAATGAATATGAATGATATAAATAAAATTCCGGCTTATTTTTATTTTATCTGTTTGATGCTCCTTTTATCGACTTGTCAAAAGGAAATTATTGCAACACGTGAATATCCACGTCTGGATATCGATAACAATATTATTCAAAACGGATCAAGCGCTGCGTTTACGGGAAATGTCATTTCAAGAGGAAATTCTGATGTCATCGACAAAGGATTTGTATGGAGCCGAAATGGCACCCCTTCAATTCTTTCTTCAAGAATTTCGATAGGGAAACAGATGGGTATCGGAAGTTTCAACGGGACAGCTGATATCGATTTTGTGAAGGATGCTGAATATAAGGTTATGGCCTATATAAAGACAGATCAATACTTGGTGTATAGCAAAGAAATTACATTCAAATCGAATTTCAATTCACCTGCTCCGGCGATTTCTGATTTTAGCCCCAAGCTGGCAAGGTGGAACGACACCATTAAAATCAGAGGGCAGCATTTTAGTTTTTTAAATGAAAATACGAAAGTTTTCTTTGGCGAAATCAGCGCTCAGGTGCTTTCGTGTTCGGATACTTTAATCACAGCAAAAGTTCCTGATCAAAAAAACGGCAATTCTGTATTTCTCAAAGTAAAAATCTATGAAAATACAACTACTACAGCAAAAGAATTCAAATATATCAATCCCGAAATTCAGGTATTCGCACCTGTACATGGAACGTTTAGGGATACGTTAACGATATCAGGAACAGACTTCCCGACGAATTCGGCCTATTATGCGGTTACAATTGGCGGGATTAAAACCAATGTGGTTAAATTCGAATCAACATGGGCTAAAGTCATCGTCCCTGCTGAAATCACTATGCCCGATCCGGAAATTGTCGTTACAATCGCGGGGGTAAGCAAAAATTTCGGCAATAAGTTTTTAATTGATCCTCCTAAGATAACCAGTTTTACGCCGGGCGAAGTCCTTCTTCCTACCAACATTATTTCGATTAACGGGAACAATTTCAATCCTGTAGCGGCTTATGATTCGGTGAGTATTGGTGGTTATCCCACCAAGGTTATTGACGCTTCGGGTACCTTAATACATGTAAAGATACCTGATGAATTAATCAGAGATCCCTATATATCAGTTTTTGATACGTTAGCGGTAAAAGTAAGAACAGCCAAACAAACATCGCTGGCTAAAGATTCGCTCCATTTATCTTATGCGAGCAGGTGGACAAGAAAAAGAGATTTCCCCGGCGCTCCACGTATATTTGGCGTTTCATTCGGATATAAAAATAAAGGTTATTACGGATTAGGCTCTTATGACAGCTATAGTAAACATTACAATGATTTTTGGGAATATAATCCCGATAATGATACATGGACAGAGAAGTCGAAATTTCCAGGTACCGCTAGAGGTTTGGCTGCCTATTTTGTGATTGACGGGAAAGTATATGTTTGCTGTGGAACAACAGAAAATCAATACACTGAATCGACTAATTTAAATGAAGTCTGGGAATACAATGCTGATACAGATAAATGGAATAGAAAAAACGATTTTCCGGGTGGACCACGTTATAAACCGTTTGGCTTTGCAGCTAACGGGAAAGGTTATGTCGGAGCGGGAATATTTGGTAATTACAATGTGAAACGTGATTTCTGGGAATATAATCCATCGAATGATAGTTGGATACAAAAGAAAGATCTCGATGTAACAAATGATTATGAAAACATTAACGCTTTTGATATCAATGGTTCGGGATATTTATTGGGAGTAGTATACGGAAGTCCTGCCAATTGCCGGGAATTTTGGAAGTACGACGCTTCGGCGGATAATTGGGCGCAGGTAAGTTTAATGCCAGGACCATATGTTGAAGTCACAGGTTTTGGTTTGAATGGTAAGTTATACGTTGGAACTGGCATTTTTTCGAGTTTTGGAGGAACCCAGGATTTAAGTATGTACAATTCGCAAACAAATACCTGGTCGGGAATAGGATTCAAAGGAATTGAAAGAAACGCGGCGAATAGTTTTTCAGTTGGAAACTACGGATATATTTTGGGGGGTAAGCACTATTCACACCAGGCAGATTTGGTGGATGTATGGATGTTCGACCCTACAAAACCATAATAATCAATAGAAATCGAACAGCGAAAAGGATAGGATATTCGTTACAAATGACCTTAGGTTAATTGCGTTATTGCGGATGCGAAGAATGGGAATTTTAGAATTTTAGGAACTAATGACGTATTGAGAGGATAATTTAATCACCACAATAAAGAATATTCCAAATTATTTCTCTGTCGGAGAAACCAGAAAAAACACCACGGATAAATCAGGGTGAGAGAATTCATAGTATGAAAAAAACACTATATGTGATTCCTACTATTATCGCATTTATTTTGCAATTCATTTATTTTAAGCATAGTATGACAAGGCATACAATAATATGGGGTAACTCTTACAGAGTTAGAATTGTTATTATTTATTCTTCCCCCTGATTAATCATGGGGTTATTTACGGGAAACGCCTACAGCGTTAAAATTATTGAATACCAGCATCTTAAATTTAATACTGCGTGATATATTACACAAAGTTGAATTACCTACCCTTTGTTATAGAACCAAAACTCCTTTGATCGGGACTCAAAGAGCTTTCAATTTCGGTTTACCCATCTTTTTATCTGTTTTAGAATAGAAAAAAGCCATTCAGTAATCAGTGATTACCAAATGGCTTTTAACCGGGATTTTATAAAAGTCCCTATGATCGATATATTATGTCCGTATTATTTTGCGAAATCTGATTTGAGCAGATAATCGGCACTTTCTTTAAGACCATCGAGCGAAATCTTCAGCTGTTCAGCTACTACTTTTGGGTCCTGAGGACCCATTCCCGGAGGAGGTGTACCCTGAGCAGGCTTAGCATCTTTACCTGGAGCAGTACCCTGAGGAGCTGGTTTCTGATCAGGATTTGGCCTGTTCTTTGCCATCTGGTCCATGATGTCTTTCATCGTACCACCCTTGCTTTGGATTTGTTTCATTGCTTCCATCATAGCCATCGACTGGTCGTGTTGTTCTTTGGTCATTTTACCTTCCATCTCTACAAACCAATCCTGCTGTCCGTTTTTGTAGAATTGATTGAAAATAGCCTCGTAGTTAATTTTGCCTGTTGCACCTACCACATATTCATCTTTGATATGCAGCGCTTTGTAACGGGTTGGATATTTCTTCAGATAAGCAACTGGATCCTGTCCGCCTATTGTAATCCAATAAACATCTAATTCGAAGAATACCTTATCGGGATCGGTATTGGTAATTAGTGCATCTTCATATAACAGGTTCGTGTTAGCTAATGTAGCAAACTCGAGATTATGGTTATGGTACCCGAATTTAATCCCTCTTTTGTTAGCTTCGTCGCCGATTTTATTCATAAGGCTACATTCTGCCTTAACTCCATCTAAAGTGCCCGCCCACATATTCATTGGCAAAACAACATATTTGCAACCCATTAATTTATGATCGTCGAATACCTTACCCCATGCTGCTAATGTTCCTGCCTCATCTTTAACATCGAATTTTGCGCGTGCATGGCTCGAAATAACTTCCATGCCATATTTCTTTACAAGGGCAGCAAACTCATCGGGTTTGTAACCACCGACTAAACCTGTTTTAGCATCGTAATTGGCAATCTCCAACACGGTATAACCGTAATCGGCCAGCTTTTTGAGTGAGCCCGGGATATCGGTTTCAAAGCCTTTCACGGAATAGACTTGTACCCCCATATGCTTTTTTGGAGCAGTAGCTCCCGAAAGTGACGAAGCTGATACGAACAAGGTCATAGCCGCCACTACACACAAACAAAAGAAATTCTTCATAAGATTCATAAGATTAAAAACCATTTAATTAATTACATACGCTATCTTTTTCATCAGATTGAATGATCAATTTAGTGTGAATAAATGTAATATTTAAAGATCTTGCTTTTCGTTATTGGGCAGTGCAATTCATTACTTAAATGTTAAAAAAACTTAACAGATTATTTGCTTAACAGGCCATTCGAGGTGATTGGAAAAGGTATAAATCAATTGAAATTCTGATGATGATATTGCAGTAATGCGCCTGTCGGTATAAAAAAATACCGGTTAAAAATAATCGAAAGGGCACTTCGCTACATAAACAATTATTGACGAACAATCCGAAACCCTACATAGTCGCAACCCTTAATACCCGCACCATCGAAGCGAAAAGCGGAGCGGCAAAACTGTGGGGAGTCGATAAAACTGCCGCCACGTTCCACATGACTCCACCCTTCGGTCGATCCTGTATGGACTGGGCCTGTAGGATCGGTTTGCGGAAAAGCATGATAAGCACCATACCAATCGCTACACATTTCCCTCACATTGCCATGCATATCAAACAATCCAAATGCATTTGCGGGATATGTCCCAACAGCCAATGCTTTGCCCGGATAGGTTGTGTTGGTATTGGGGCAAGTTTTATAAGTATAAATCCAACAGTAATTTGCGTTTAAATTTGACAGGCAATCACCTGTATTAAAAGGCGTGGTTGTATTGCCACGGCAGGCATACTCCCATTGAGCTTCGGTTGGAAGGCTTCCACCTGCATAGGAAGCAAACTCAGTTGCGCCATACCATGATACACTTAGTACAGGATCGTTTTCGTAACCAGTAACGGAGACCCATTTACTGCCGGTGTATTGTAAGTAACATTTAAAAACATCATTACTGGCATCAATTAATGCTATATCAGGATATGTCGCGGCTGGATATATCCCATTGCTACCAATCCCTTTTTCATTCAGGAATATGGCGTACTGGGTATTGGTTATCTCGTACTTTGTCATTCTAAAAGTACTCAGGGTTACCTCGTGTTCTATTTCCTCGGGTCGCGACCATTCATCAATCTGAGGGCTGCCCATTATAAACGTGCCCCCAGGGATTTGAACAAAGTCGAGGTTCAGAGCGTTAAGATTGTTGTTATCACCCTTATCTTTTTTGCAACCTGTTGCAAGGATTAAACACATTACAATGATTACAATCGGGCAAATTAATAAAACGGTTCTTTTTTTCATACTCAATAAAATTACAGGTTGAAATTTGTATACATTCTCACTATTCTGTTATTGTTTGTTGTTATTATTATGCTGGTTAACTTTCTGTAATTACACTCAGGCAGAAATTTTAACAACTTTACCTTTTGCAAAAAGAAGCACTTCAAATATACGATTTTACGCGTTTATAATTTGATTTTTAGTTGCACTTAGAATCGAAGAGCAGCGAAGATAAAAGCCATATAATCATTTTGGTATGCGATAATTTAATACTCTTGGCTATTTAACCGATGTTTTATTTGTATTGTAAAGGTCAGTTAAAACTTTCATATCAAACGATTATCAATTTAGTTGAATACCTGTAACAGATAACGCCGAAAGTTGGTGCATGTTCGTTTCCAGCCAACATGGTGCCGAACAATTCACCGTTTCCGAAATCAATCGGAGGCTTTGAGCTAAGGGACGAAGGCAAGGCGAAACCCTATAAAATTGGTATAGCTGTCGGGGTAGTAGTTGGCGCGATATGCAGAGCGGCAAAACCGTGCATTGCTATTCCAGCTGCCGCCACGAAACACCCGCGACATTCCTGTAGCCGCTCCTGTTGGATTGTGTTGATCCGTTGTCGGATAAGTACCATACCAATCGCTGCACCATTCCCAAACATTGCCATGCATATCATACAAACCATACACATTAGCATTGTATGAGCCTACTGTCATTGTTGTGCCCGGATAAGTGGTAATTGTATTCGCACAAGTATTGTAGGGATAATCCCAATTGTAATCAGCTTGTATATTTGTCAAACAAGTGCCTGTATTAAAGGGGGTATCGGTAGTTGCTCTGCAGGCATATTCCCACTGAGCTTCGGTGGGCAAACTTCCGCCTGCATAATTGGCATACTCGGTAGCTCCATACCATGTTACATTGATTACAGGATGATTTTCGTAACCTGCTACTGGTATCCATTGCCCGCCCGTGTAATGCAGACCCCAGTCATAACGGTCAATAGTGGGATAAATTAAGGTTTGTGCAGGATATGCTCCGGCGGCATATAGTCCATTGCTACCAATGCTTTTGGTGTTTAAGAAAACGGCATACTGGGCATTGGTTATCTCGTACTTGCTCATACTGAAAGCACTTAGGGTCACCTGATGCTGGGTTTCATCATCAAAATAATCAACAATATTTGTAGGGCTGCCCATTGTAAAGGTGCCTGCAGGTATTTGAACAGTGGCAATGTTCAGAGGGTTAGGATTGTTGTTATCGTTCTTTTTACAACCTGTTGCAAGGATTAAACATATTTCAATGGTTACAATCGCATAAATTTGTAAGGCGGTTCTTTTTTCCATTTTCAATAAAATTATAGGTTTAAATTTATTGTAATTCTCACTATTCGGTTATTGTTAGTTGTTGTTAATCTGTTTAACTATCTGCAAATACAAGCAGGCGGTGATATTAATTTCTATACCTTGCGGGAAGTGATCAGTTTCAAATATGCGCTTTCGATCAAAAACCCAAATCCGACTCCTAAAGTGTAACATACCAAATCGCTCCATAGAAAACCGAAACCAAGGACAAGGCCACCTAAAGTAGTGGCGCGTATTGCATCTACCCACGGTGCATGATATAACTGGCTTATTTCGATGCAATACGAAAAGACCAATGCAGCAATTGCAATCAATCGGGAGCTTTTCCGATGAAGAAAGAAGCCAAACAGCAGAAATACCATTAACGCCCAAAGCGCGTCGCCCAAATATAATTGTACCCATTGAGGCAGGATATTGGCAAAATGGCGCGATGCCAGTCCTGAAACTATTGTAATGACTATTAAAATAAAATATAAGAATCGGTTTCGGTTCATTTGTCTGTTTTTAAAAGGCAATTTTGCCTTTTTATTATTTGTCAATAACATCACCAAACATACGGAATTAACTTAAATCGTGTTTTTTCGCAATATGCTATGTAACCCTTCAATTCATTCCTTAAAGTTTTATCTTCCAGATTTGTCCGTGTGACTAAAAGAATAATCGAAAAAGATATAGGGATTACGCTCCATACAGAACCCAAAAGTAATGGGAATCCTAATGACTGAATAACAGAGCCCATGTAAGCCGGATGTCTGACGATTCTGTATAATCCGGTTTCACAAACAACATGATCTCTGTCGGTTTGTATTCGAACAGTGCTTGAAAAAAATTTATTCTGCTTCTGTGCAATAAGAAATAACAGTTGCCCTGAAGCTGTAAGAATGATCCCCATCAGATAGATGCTCCAATGAAAGTCGGGCGACCAATGGTAACGACCCGAATCAAGTCCGGCAATTATATACATTGAAATTGTAACAAGAAGCGATAATCCCAATATGGACTTATCCCACTTTTTGGTGCCTTCGCCAGGCTTTGAGCGTTCTTTTAACAATTCAGCATCTATTCGCAGCAACGTGTAATTCAACAAACCCATGAAAAGGCCAATTGCGACATAAATCAGCCCTTGCCAATAATCAATTCGACCGGCACTAACAAACAGGATTGAAAAAAATAAGAATGTGCCCAATAAATGTTTAATCAAATAACTGGTCTTCATGGATTTATAATTTAGTTTTAGTCGGAGGTTTATCGTTGCATAGATGCAATAGTTTTTACAGATTAGTGAATATCAGGTTTGTGAAAAATATATATAGTTATTAGTTAAGCAAATTTACCGAATTGTTTTTGAATTCATTTAAACAGGCCGAAATTTATTTTCTGTTTCAGTAACAAATTATCTCAGGGATAGATATGCTGAAGCCGGCGGTAGTTTTTGGTGATATCGTAACTAATATCAGAATACTTTACTTTACAAAAGTAAATGGAGGATAGGATTGGGTTGATGGATTCAAACAGAAAAGGAATACAATTTCGATCGATCAAAAGGTTTTGGTTCCATTTTGCATCCTAGAATTGCAACTATTTGACATTCAATAAATATCAAAAGGCATCCTTAATTTTATAGAATGTAATATCAAGTGATTACAGTCACTTCGGCTTGGGTTCTGGAAAGGCAATAAAATCAGTATTTATCAGATTTCAGATATTTAATCCTGAAAGTTTAGAATGGCGATCTTCTGATGGGTATCTACATACCTGAGTCTGAAATAAAAATAATGCTAAAATTTAATCGTCTTAAAGTTCATGTCATTCTTGTGTTCTTTGAAGAACCCGACTTCTTTTTTAAAATGAATCCAGATTACCAGATCTATTTATATCCCTATTGGAAAAGTTTTAAATCGTCACCGTTATGCGCTTATTAAACGAGCATTTTTATGCCAAAGCAATCAAAGAATATTAGACTTGATATAGACCTGATATAGACTTGATATAGACTTGATATAGACCAAACATAGAGCAAACATAGACCTGGCATAGTGAAAGTACAACTTTGGACGAAGATTGGAGTGGAATTTTTTGATCGGTATACTACTACGGATTAAGGATAAAAGTCAACATTAGGTTTCGCAAATTCCTAAAAAGGAGTATTTCATCCGGGTCAATCCATATGATTTATTAATGCCGGATTTTAAGTATTATTTTGTGGAACCCGGGTTACGAGGGAAATATACACCTTACTTTATTCTATTCTTTAATGTTTATCCTGCCGTTTCGAGGCCCTTAGCTTAATACACAACACGTATATACTCCAGAAAAATCAGACCTGTTCGTTCAAATTTGGGTGTTCAGGACTGACAAGGGACAGATTTACCTTGCAAAAATAATGTTTCTACAATATAAATCGGAGAATGGAGATTCTGTTAAAATCTAACTCTCACAAAACCAATCAATTTCGAAAGTGTTAAAACGTCTTGAAGGCGATTTAGGTTGAATATTCAATTTCATCCTATCACGATCACCATATATACTGTTAATTTTCACTTAATTGAAATAACTTAAAAAATATTTGTAATAAACTGTTAATATTTCCTAAAATATTTGCATACTTTATAAAATATTTAAATATCTTTACACAGGTTTTACAGATCGTTAACTATCTTATCTTTTTATTTAAAGATGAATTTATGAATCAGCCTGCTAAACAAGCGTCGAGTAATATTTCAACCACTGACCTGAATAAAATCAGGCAGAAAAAGAAGATATTAAGCTTACTGCACACGAATGGACACACTTCGGCGACAGAGCTTGCCAAATTGCTTAAGATAAGTTTACCAACGTGCATCGTTTTACTGAACGACCTGATCGCAACAGGTTATTTGAAGAATATCGGGGTTGGCGAATCGAGCGGAGGGAGAAAACCCTCCCTTTACGGGCTATCGGAAGGTGTCTTTTATGTGATCGCCTGCGATTTTGCCCGATACTCGGCCAATATGGCCATTTCGGACTGCTACAATAATTTTGTAACGCCGGTTATTAAAATCGATACAAATATTGACGATCCGCATTTGGTCGATAAACTGTACGAGTCTGCGAAGAAACTAATGACTGATCATGACATATCAGAAGCAAAAGTCTTCGGACTCGGAGTGGATATGCCGGGATTGATCAGTTCAAAGGCCGGTATGAATTATACGATTAAGGACAAAAAGCGTCAGAACATTCGCCGCGATCTGAAATTGAAATTCAATAAGCTGGTTTACATTGATAATGATGCCAGGATGCATGCCTATGGCGAGTTTCATTTTGGGGCGGCAAAAAATTACAACGATGCTATTATCATCCATTGGAGTTGGGGACTCGGTCTTGGAATATTTGTAAACGGACAACTATACAGTGGAAAGAATGGCTTCGCCGGCGAATTCTCTCATATCCCAATGGTTGAAAACGGAGAACTGTGTATCTGCGGCAAACGAGGCTGCCTTGAAACCATTGCTTCCTCCAATACAATTATGAAAAGGGTTGCGCAAGGATTTGAAGAAAAGGTGATTTCTTCGCTGATCAGTCAGTTTAAAGATCATCCTGAGAAAGTTACACCAGAAGATGTCATTCTTGCAGCACGAATGGGTGATGAGTTCTGCATTACGATCCTGAACGAAATTGGTACGGCGATGGGCAAGGGACTTTCGTATATTATTCAGCTGTTAAACCCCGATTTAATTGTATTAAGCGGACCACTCTCAAAAGCTAAACAATACATATTGTCACCAATACAGCAATCATTAAATCGTCTTTGCCTGGAAAAAATATCTGAAAGCACACCGATACTTATATCTGATATGGGCGATCAGTCGGCGCTGCTTGGAACTTCCGAGATGATCTTTCAGAAGGTTTTTGCTGAAATGAATCTTGTATAGAAATTTATAAATTACATCGTAAGCAAATATTCATTGATTATTTAACCAAAAAACAACTAACAAACACCCGAAACAGCCGGTTAAAATTTTTACTTACAAAACATTTAAATAAACCAAACGATCCGACTTTTGAAGCAAAATGTGGATCTCACTTCGTATAAATCCACAGGTACGAAGCTAAAGATTAGTTGATCTGTGGTATAATTTTCAATCTAAAATTTCAAGTTTAATTAAAATTAAAAAACTTATGCGAAAGATTTTACTATTGACGGCCATGTGCATTTCGCTGATAGGAAGTGTAATGGCACAGCATTCGGTATCGGGAACTGTCGTTTCCGAAACTGACGGACTTGGTATTCCAGGCACCACTGTATCAGAAAAAGGGACGACTCATGGCACCCTGACTGATAATGATGGAAAGTATTCCTTCAAGGTGAGTTCCGAAAAAGCAACGCTTGTTTTCTCTTTTATCGGTATGAAAACCGTGGAAGAGGTTGTAAACAGCCGTACGGTAATTAACGTAAAAATGGCTTCGCAGGATATTGGTTTGGATGAAGTTGTTGTTACAGCCCTTGGTATAAAACGCGAAACCAAGAAACTGGGTTACGGTGTTACTGAGGTGAAAGGGGACGAGCTGGCGGTTACGAATACAACCAACCCGGTACTCGCTCTTCAGGGCAAATCGACTGGTATGAGCATCGGAACTTCGGATGGTGGTCTTTTTGGTAACTCTAAGATTCAGATTCGTGGTGTTTCAACCTTGAACTCAAACAGTAACCAGCCAATTTTCGTCATTGACGGTGTTATTATTGATAACAGCATCTCTAATGAGAGTGCCGACTGGGCAGGGAATGCCAATGACTTTGGAAATCAGCTTAAAAACCTGAATCCCGATGATTTCGAATCTGTTTCGGTCCTTAAAGGTGCCGCTTCAACAGCGCTTTATGGTTCGCGCGGGATGAACGGTGCAATCGTCATTAAAACAAAAGACGGAGCCGGATCGAAAGGGATAGGTGTTAAAGTAACACAAAGTATCGGTATTGATGTTGTTTATAAACAGCCTGATATTCAGTATGAGTATGGAACAGGTGCTATTGCCGGGTATGTTGATTTCGGTGAACAGGATGCAAATGGCAGGTATTACCAATTTGCTCCAATGACTCAGTATTATAAAAATTCAGCAGGTATGATGACTAAAATTGGTCATCCATGGCAGGGTACCGCTTATGGTCCTAAATTCGACGGACGTCCTATTGAAGATTTCGATGGCTCTACTTCACAATATCTCCCTGCAAAGAATAACATGCTTGATGCCTACAATACAGGTGTCAACACCAATACGAATGTATCGATAAGTGGTGGAAATGAGAAGAGTACCTTCTTCCTGTCGGATTCATACAACAAACGTACAGGAACCTCGCCCAATAATGAATTTTCAAGAAATTCACTTTTACTGACGGGATCATACAAGTTGGCGAATTGGCTGAAAGCTGAAGCTTCCTTTTCGAGCACAATGTCGAAACCTAAGAATCCGTCAAACGACCTTTCAGAATATTTCCTTGATGGTAGTCTGGAAAACTGGTACGATACAAAGAAATGGAACAAACGTGAAATCTATCAGGCTCCTCACGGAGGTGTTCCTTCTTCAGCTTATGGTGACAAGTATGCGAATGTTCCGCTCAACGATCTATGGTTTAGATATAACCTCGATCAAAATGTCAGGAATGAACAGGTTACACGTACAATCGTAAAAGTAACAGCAAATTTTGCTCCCTGGATTTCTGTCACAGCTGAAGGCAACATTAACTATTATACAGTAGCATCGGAAGTGAAAGATCTGGGCACAGGCTATGCCAACGAAGGTGGAGACTATTCATTGGGCCACTCGCTGGATTTAAGCCGTACGGCAAAGATCACCGCTAACATGAACAAGAAATTTGGTGATTTTACCACCAATCTGATCATAGGAGGCGAACTTTGGGATCAGAGAAAAGAAAATACGAATGTATCGACAGATGGCGGGTTGATTGTTCCCGGGAAGTTCTTCCTTGGTAACTCCAAAAAAACATTGATTTCATCAGGCGGTGTAAGCGGAACCAAACAGATTAATTCTGCCTATGCTTTATTTAGCGGAGGCTGGAAAAATCAGTTGTTCGTCGATATTACGGGTCGTAACGACTGGTCTTCTGCATTGGTCTATACCGATGGTACCGGAAACTTCTCGTACTTCTACCCTTCTGTAAGTTCATCATGGATATTCAGCGAAACATTCAAATTACCATCATGGGTTTCATTGGGAAAAACACGCTTATCATGGGCGCAGGTTGGTAATGATACAAGTCCGTACTTTATTAACAACGGTTATTCAATCGGGAACTACGACATGGGTTCAGGTTCGTTTGTTTATACAAATGCCAAATCTACCACATTGGTCGATCCGGGTATCAAACCTGAAAAGAAGAACTCATTCGAAGCCGGTTTAGATTTCAGGGTATTCAACAACCGTGCAGGGATCGATTTCTCCTATTACAATGAGAAAATTAATAACCAGATTGGTACTATTCCAATTCCCGGCGAATCGGGATACAACTCTATGTTATCGAATATTGGTTCACTTACGAACAAGGGAATTGAACTTTCTGTACGCGTAGTTCCTGTCAGAAACCATGCCTTTGAATGGGAAAGTACTTTTAACTATTGGAGAAACAGAACAATGATCTCCAACCTTCGTCCGGAAGTTGGTGAATACAAAACCCTGGGTGGCGATATTCAATACGGAAACTTCCGTGTTGGTTCTGCAGCATTTGATGGTGGTGAATACGGTGTATTAATGTCGGATACGAAACCACTGGAATGGAGTAATACTTCTGACGCTAAAGATCCGCGTAACGGTATGAAAGTGCTTACATGGAGTGATACACGCAGGGGTGCATACTATACCAGGAGTAATAAGGTCGAAAAGGTAGGAAAGATCCAGCCTGACTTTGAAGGGTCATGGAACAACCAGTTCAAATACAAGAATCTTTCACTTGATATTCTAATTGATGCCCGTTATGGAGGTAATATTGCTTCGTATTCGAATAAATACGGTACTGCTTACGGATATCTACAGACTTCATTGGCTTCGAGAGATGCAGCCCATGGTGGAGTTGCATGGACGACTAATTATAGTGATTCCAAAGGACAGCAATTTATTGATGGTGTGGTTCCGGATGGTGTTTTTGCGAATGGTCAAAAGGTCGTTACTCCAAATGGTGTAAGTCAGGATGTAAGCGGATTAACTTACAAGGAAGCACTTTCAAAAGGATACGTCGAACCGACACATGCAAGTTATTTTACTTACAGAAATAACTCATGGAGCACGGGCGTCATCAATCCTGACTGGTTTAGCGAAGTAAAATACATCGCATTGCGTAATGTAACTTTGAACTATAATCTTCCTTCATCATTGGCAAAAAAGATCAAGGCCAGCACGCTATCGGTCGCGCTTAATGCACGTAACCTTTGCTACCTGTATAACTCGCTTCCTAATCACCTGAATCCTGAAAGCTTCAGGGGAACTTCAAGTACAGAAACGTTCCGCGAACGCTCATTCAGTCCGTATACGGCTTCTTATACACTGTCACTTTCTGTAGGTTTTTAATATTAAAAAAATAAGCTAATATGAAAAATACATATAAAATAGTATTTGCATTGATTTTCATAGTGGTATGGGGATGCGACAAACAAAAATTTGCAGACTTAAACTCTGATCCATCAACTATTTCAACGCCCGATCTAAGGTTCTCTGTAACTACAGCGATCGATAATATGTACCAGAACGATTATACAACATGGTTCTATAATAATTTCCAGTACATCTATCCATGGACTCAGGTCACCTCAATACAGGGAGGAAATACTTCCGACTTTGTAGATATGGGTCCCTCGTCAAGCTTCAATATCTATAGCCAGTTGTTTCCCCAAACACTCGACGTGAGGGCTCGCATTGATAAAATGGGTGAAACAGAAAAAGCCTCATATCAGTCGATGAAGGCTATTACTTACGCCATTCAGATATTACCGTCCATTCACAATACCGATAACTTTGGTTCATTGGTATATACGCAGGCAGGTATGGCACCATACACCAACCCACCGTTATTGACACCTGTGTTAGACAACCAATCAGTACTGTTTACTACGTGGTTAAAAGAGCTCGACGGAGCAATTGCGATACTTACATCTGCCAAAGATCAGGTTACTTTGGGTGCGCAAGATATTGTCTATGGTGGCGATTATGCCAAATGGGCTAAATTCTGCAACTTGTTAAAGCTGAAAATTGCAGCCCGACTTGTCAATCAGGATCGCGCACAGGCACTCAAGATTGCCGGTGAAGTTGGTTCTTCGGCTGCCGGATACATGGATGGTATAAGTGATGATTTCGTTTACCAGAAAGGGGTGAAATATTACGGAACAGGTAATGGCATGTGGATTGGATTTGCCGGTAAAAACCTGGTTGACTTCATGGTTGGCAACAGAGATCCACGTTTACGTTTTGTTTTTGAGAAAAACGGATTCAATGGCGAAGTTGTTCAGGCTTTTCTTGATGCCGGTAAGGCATTGCCTCCTTACATTGCCCAATATGTAAATGTTGATGCAAATAAAAAATTTACAGGATGGAAAAGCCCGGGAGAACCTTGGGTACGCTACTTTGGTGCTCCATTGTCTCCTGATGCCAAGCAGGATCCTGCCAACAACATTTATTTCAACCAGTCTGAATTGAATAAACTGACTGTGGGAAGTGTGCAAAAAACATATGCCTCAACCTCTCTTTATTCAGAAAAAATGGTTCGCACATCTTACGATTACACTTATCCCACCAAACCAGGTGGCCGCGTAATCGAACTCAAAGACAACGATCCCGGATTAAATGTTATTCTTGGAACTTCAGCAGAAACAAATTTGCTACTGGCTGAATTCAAACTTCTTGGAGCCACATTGCCAAAATCTGCGCAGGATTATTTTAATCAAGGTGTAACATTATCCGTTCTGAGAATGGATGCAGTGGCTAAAAACAACCAGATGCCTTACTATAACGGAGACCCTGTTTATACAAACGTTGACGAAGCAGCCGCGGGAGCAACAAAGCTGGGAAGCACCGAAATCGCAGATTTGCTAGCAAAGCCAATATGTAATCTTTCAACTGATGGACTCGAGAAAGTATATATCCAGCAATACATCAATTACATGAATACTCCGGGTGATGTATGGGCAACGGTTCGCCGTTCAGGTGTTCCGAAGACAGGAAGTACCTATCTTGCATGGGAGAAATTTACTGTTAGCGGAGTCGAAATGACTATCCCCCGCCGTTTTGTCCTTGATACACCGGGTAAAGATGATATCAATTATACCAATAAAATGGCTGCAATTACCGAACAGGGAATTACGCCAACGGTAAAAGATCCGGTTAAACTAAATTCCGAAAGGTTCTGGTTTGATAAACAGAATCCACAATACGGAATGGGACCCAAATAGTAAATTATTTACTCTAAATTAGATTATATGAGACCGTTCCATTCAAAATGGGGCGGTCTCTATTTTAAATTCAATCACATTAATGTAAAATCTATACCTTTAACCATTCATTTGCGCTAAATCCATTCTAATCAATATGAGAAAACTAATAATTGTTGTGTTGCTGAATATTTTTGTCATTCAGGCCTTTGCCATTCAAAAAAAAATTCCAGAAATGGTTAAGGTGACTTTTCAGGTCGTCGTAAATGGAAAACCGCATACCGATGGAGCCAAAAGTATGCTCTTATGTTCGGCCACAGCATCAAAATCCTGGTCTGAAAATGATTCAAAAACACTGCTCCCAACAATTGCCAAAGAAACGAGTTACATAGATTTTGAAACAAAAACCACCTTTCAGGTTGCCAGCTTTTCCAATGGCACTATTATCAATACCCCGGCACCATTTTCGGAATATCCTGTATTGACCGAAACCAACGAAACAGCCACCATTCTAGGATACATCTGTAAAAAGGTTAAAACATCACTACGTTCAAACTCAATTGATATCTGGTATACGACCTTATTGGGCGTAAAAGGCACACCATCGATGTCATATGGAATTCCGGATGGGTTAGTTTTAAAAATTGTGAGAAACGGGAATTACGAGATGGTGGCAACCGAAGTAAAACCGTTAAAGATGAAGGAGACAGAATCCATTCTTCCGGCAGAAAAGGGAGAAAGTCTGCCTTTACCGCTTTACAAACATCGTATCACAGAAAACCTGATCACTACTGTGGATGTTTTTACAAATGAACAAATCAGTTTCGGAAATGAGATTGTTAATCCATCCGATACCTCTACAGAAAAAACATTCAAATATTCAGCAGGAACAGTTCTGCTAAAAAAGGTAAGGCTGCCCGTTGTTCCCGATGAAACACAATTGTTTGCTGAATTATACCAGCATTCTAATGGCGATGCATACGACCGCACAGGCTCGGTTTTTATGATCCCATTGGATAAAGAAAAATCATTCATGGATGGTCTGAAAAACGGAATTAACACGATACCTGCTTTTCAGGCAAAAAATGGAAAAACCTATCAGGGAGTTGTTGCCACAGAAGACTATTCACCCATCATTGAAATCATGCGGTTTTTCACCTCATTCGGCATTGGCCAGTTCAACGATAAAGTAACAGTGTACGGACAACATTGGGAAGACTCCACATTCTATAAACAAGAGGTAACAGAACTACTTCCGTTGTTGCAGGGTGAACGATGGATCGGTGTTTTTATTGGCAATTACGATAAAGGAGGCCATCGTGTAAGTCTGAAACTGAAATATTACCCTGGAAGCATGGAAGTTTCGGATAAACCTTCTAAAAAATACTGGTCATCGCCACTTTTCAATACTTTAAATGTGATGGAAATGGGCGGGCAGGAATATGGAACCTTGTTTGGAAATGATACGCTGAAGGTAGAGGTGACTATTCCTGAAGGTGTTACAAATATCCGGATGCGATACATTACAACAGGCCATGGAGGATGGGATGGGGGCGATGAGTTTAATCAGAAAACGAATACAATTTCGATGGATCAAAAGGTTTTATTCCAGTTTACACCCTGGCGATGCGACTGTGCAACATTCAGAAAATATAACCCGGCATCTGGCAATTTCTGGAATGGAACAACATCAAGCGATTATAGCCGTTCCGGTTGGTGTCCGGGATCAGCAACTAATCCCGTATTTTTTCCAATTTCAGATATTCAACCCGGAAAGCACCGATTTTCGGTAGCTATTCCGATGGGAAAATGCGAAGGAAGCAGCTTTAGTTCGTGGAACGTTTCTGGTATTTTGATAGGAGAATATAAATAAACGAAAATCAAAAAATAGTTGCCGTACATAGAAACACTTATAGTGCTTAATTTGTTAACAAAGTGATAAAAGCTTGTTAAAACAGGGCTTGTTACATATCGTTTATGTTATTACGAAGGCCAATTATTCTTTAATATAGAATATTTAGTCTACATTCGCCTACAAATTAATATATCTATATGTCTGCATTTGCATTAAAGAACTGCGATAAATGTTTAGGCTGTACCTCTGATTGCTGTCTTAACCGTCACAATTGTGGCGTAACCCATGTATTTAACAACCTCACTAAAGAGGAGTTGCGATCCATAATGGACAATAAGCGACAAATAGTATTTCGTGCCGGAGAGACAATTATTAAACAAAACACACCGTTAACCCACCTTGTATGCATCAGGAGCGGCATGGCGAAAGTGGTTTCTGAAGGGCCAAAAGGGAAGAATATCATCGTAGATATCATTAAAGACAACAATATTTTCACAGGTGGCGGAACCATCATTGATGATTCACATCATTTTACTGTTTCAGCATTGACTGATATTGAGTGTTGTTTTATCGAGACATCAAAAATGTTTTCTGTTCTGTCAGTTAACAGCATTTTCGCTATTGACCTGATGAAACTGTATAACGGGCAGCATATTAAAATGCATAAAACACTTATAAACCTAATTCATAAATACATGCCCGGAAGAGTAGCTGACACGTTACTCTATTTAAAAAACGAGATTTATTTATCGAATCCATTTCAATTTGTTCTTACCAAACAGGAACTCGCTGAAATGTCGGGAATGACCAAAGAAAGTTTCATTCGTAACCTAAAGGAATTTGAGGACTCGGGAATTATCAATAACTCCCGTAACTCCATCAATATCATTAAAGAAGAGGATCTTATTGAGATTAGCAGGAATGGATAATTGATGTACATCAACATTATATTGATATATATCAATTATTTTTCTACTATGAATTCGTATTGCATTGTGAACATATCAACCTTATTGCATTTGTTTATTTCCATTGCTATTATACTTTTACCCACGAAATAATTACAGTAAAAGTTTAATTTAAACGGAAAATCTTTACATCCATTGCCGAATAATTTATGATTATTTTGTATTTTAGCTGATAGAAAAGAAATTCCCGCAATTCACAATTAATTTGAATATCATTTAGAACCCTTAATATATAGACTTTATGAAACTAAGAAATGTTACCCACCTTTTACTTTACGCTTTTGTAATAGCACTTCTCGCACCTTCGTGTGTTAAAGAGGGCCCAATGGGACTGACCGGAGCAAACGGTACAGCCGGAACAAATGGAACGGACGCAAATGAAACTTGCAAAGTTTGTCATACTCCAACCAAAGTTGACCTTATTGCTACTCAATTCGAGTTTTCGAAACACAGTTATGGAGAAGCTGCTTTCTCAGAATCTGGAACAGTAGGTTGTGCTCCTTGTCATACTCAGGAAGGATTTAAATATATCTGCGCTAACAAAGTTCCCGCTACTTTTACCCTTAACGCCACTACAGGAAAATATGTAAATGATTATAATGATATTCCATCGGCTGCATATGGTGAGATTGGTTGTTCAACTTGCCACAGTGCCTTACATACAACTTACGGAACTGCTGACCTTGCATTCACATCAGTTGCTCCAGTACCCATGACAATGTGGGGTGGAAAGAAGACCATTGACCTCAAAGCCGATGGCGGAAAAAGTAACTTGTGTGTAAAATGTCACCAGCCACGTCCATTCACAAATGCATTAACAGGTAATGTATTAGACTATGATGCTCTGGCTACTACAGCAGGTGTTGTATATGATGGTAACCCAACAGGCTCAACTAATATTATTAAACCAAGCTACAGAACACATACCCACTATGGTGCAATTGGCGCTGTTTATGCAGGTATGGGAGGCGTAGAGTTTCCAGGTGCACTGGCATATACCAGTTCAGCACACACTCAGGCTGCTTCATGTGTTGATTGTCACATGGGAACAATGGTCGGAAGATCGGGAGGACATACCTTTAGCGCAGCTGGCAAATTTGACGGTTGTAATGTTACAGGTTGTCACTCAACAGCAATTACAGCATCAAGCACTACTCTTTGGTTGAACCCACGTAATGAGATCAAAGCGCTTTTGGCAAGTCTTGCAGCTAAACTTACTGTTGGTGGCGTCGAAATTATGAACAGAAATGGTGATTCAGCATCGAACCTTTGGTACGGTATCACTGCCAACAACTATGATGGTTATTTGAATGTTTACGATCCAATTACGAATCCTACTGCACAGACTTACAATGCAAGCAGTTTCAAATATGTTGGAACTCCTCCTGCAACATGGTCAGCAGATCAAAAAGCATACAATGCTACGTTACCAGTTCTTACGCTATCAAACGCTCAAATGGGCGCACTGATTAACTTCCAGTTATGCTTAAGAGATTACAGTTTGGGTATTCACAACTTTGCTTACACAAAAGCGTTGTTGACAAATACTATTGCCAAACTCTAAATAAGATATTCACGTAAAAGGAAAAAAAAGGCTTCTTTTTATTACAAATTGAAGTCTTTTTTTGTATTAACATTAAAAATGTATATCATGAAAAAACGTACAATATTTCTTATTTTAATTTTGTTTTCGTTGTTCATAAGTAGCTGTAAATATGATTTCATTATTCCGGTTGAAGTTACACCAGTTACGGGACCAGTTAGTTTTGCAACACAGGTAGCACCTATTTTCTCAACGAGCAGCAAATGTATTTCCTGCCATAAGACAGGAGGTCAAGCACCCGATTTAACAACGGCCAATGCTTTCGCATCAATTGTGCCTAATTTGGTAAATACAACCACACCCGAGTCTAGTTTAATCTATACTTTTCCCGGGGGTAGTTCACATTCGTGGAAAGGTTACACAGCAAGTGAATCTGCGATTGTACTTGCCTGGATTCAACAAGGTGCCAAAAACAATTAGTGCAAACATTTAATATTCGCAGAAAATGAAAAAAAATATCCTATTTATAATTCTTTTTTTCCTGATTTCGACTATTTCATTTGCTCAGGATGTAGCAAGTGATTCAACCGGGGTTAAAGAGAAAGACAAACCGGTAAGATCACCTTTTGAAAGCGGTTATTTAATCGGAGATCAAACAACTGTAATTCAAAATAAGCATACGCTTGAAGCTGTCATTCAGCACACATTTGGAACAACACAAAATGGACATTCCGATTTGTGGGGAATATATGCACCTGGCGCCAATATCAGGATAGGATTAGATTATGTCGTTTTGAAGAATTTCCAGATTGGTGCTGGAATTACGAAAAAGAACATGACGTCTGATCTGAATGCTAAATGGACCATTTTTCAGCAAACCCGTAAAAATACATTTCCAGTTGCAATTGCATTGTATGGTAATGTTGCAGTCGATGGAAGGAATATAAGCGCGTTTGAATCTGGCCAGGTTCGTGTTGGAACACATCAGCAATTATATAAAAATTTCCAATTTCCTGATCGGTTGAGTTATTTTTCAGAATTGATTATCGGAAGGAAATTTACCGATTGGTTATCAATTCAGGCCGGTGTAAGTTTCACACACTACAATTCAGTGGGTGTTCTTTACGACCATGATAAAGTGGGCGTTCATTTTAACGGAAGAATTAAAGTATCCCCACAGGGGTCGATTATATTCAACTATGATGCACCTCTAAAAATAAAAGACATATCAGAACAACTCGAATGGACAAATCATCCAAAACCAAATCTGGCCTTTGGATACGAAATTTCGACAAGTACACACGCATTCCAGATCTATATGGGAACTGCAGATGGTTTATTACCTCAGGATAATATGATGTGGAATCAGAATGATTTTACGAAACACGAGATATTTATTGGTTTCAATATTACCCGTTTATGGGGCTTTTAATTAAAGCAGGTATTTGCATCATTGGCCAGATATTTGTTACTTTAGTGAAGTATTAATTCATAAATATTAAAAATGAAAAGGACATTGAAAAATTTATTGGGTAGTGCAGTAGTTATTATGACTTCGGTCGTTCTTTTTTCTTTTGTCGCTCCACAGGATCAGAAAGCTGGTGCGCCATGGGTAATTCCTGCTAATTACAAAAGTATGGCTAATCCACAAAAAGGTAAGGGTGATCCAGAAAGTGTAGGAAAGTTACTATTTGCAAAACATTGCAAATCTTGCCATGGAGCTGCAGGTTTAGGAGATGGACCAAAAGCAGGAAGTATGGATGTAAAAATCAAATCATTCAAAGACGGTAAGTTCCAGGCTCAAAGTGATGGCGAAATTTATTTCCAGTCGTTTGTTGACAGGGATATGAAAAGTTTCGAGAAAAAAATTCCTGCCGTAGAAGATCGTTGGGCGATAGTAAATTACATTCGCACCTTAAAGTAATACTCATTTCTTAAAATGCTGAAGTTCTGTTTCAGGACTTCAGCATTTTTATTTAACAGCCTGGTCATGCGAAGTTCTTTTCAATTTTTATTATTCATATTTTTACTTGGGATTTCCCAAAAATCCCAGGCACAGGAGAAAGCACTGGCTCCTGAAAATGATTTGTGCCTTAAGTGTCATACCCATCAAACATTCACATTTCACAATAAGCTGACAAAGAAAGACGACAAACGGATGATGAATCCATTGTATATTCTTGATAAAAGTCACTTTTCGGCAGGAGTACATGCCAAATTCAAATGCACCGATTGCCATTCGGCCGATTACTCAAACTATCCTCACAATGCTGAGCTCAAACTTGAACCATTAAGTACATGCCTGGATTGTCACGGTGGAGATAAAAAATATGCTGTCTATCAGTTTGAAAAAATTGATGAAGAATTCCAGAAAAGCGTTCATTTTCAAAAAAGTGGTGAAAGCTTTACCTGCTCTAAATGTCATAATCAGCACTATTACCAGGCTAAATCACGAAACAGCTCTGTAGTTGGCGATATCGTAAGTTTTAGTAACGAAATGTGCATGTCGTGTCACAGTAACAATACTAAGTTTCAATTGATTTCAGACACACTTAAACCTGCTCTTGCACAGATTCACGATTGGTTACCCAACCAGGAACTTCATTTTAAAAATGTAAGATGTATTGAATGCCACACCCGTGTCGTTGATTCATTATCAGTCTCTCATAACATTCTTCCAAAAGAAAAAGCATTAAAAAATTGTGTGGAGTGTCATTCAAAGAATTCGATGCTCGAAGCTTCATTGTATAAATATAAAAATATTCAAAGCCGATCGCAGGTCGGTAAGCTCAATTCCATTATTTCAAATAAGTCGTACGTGATTGGAGCCTATCAAAATGACTGGCTTAACCGCATCAGTATTCTTATATTTTTAATGGCATTGGCTGGTGTTTGTATTCATGTTATCGTTAGAATCATTAAAAAATAAATTCATGACTTCTGAAAGTAAAATCTATTTTTATCCCATCTGGTTAAGAATTTGGCACGGAATCAATGCATTGGGGATATTGATTTTGATCTTTACCGGAATAAATATGCAATATTCCAGTCCTAAATTTTCATTAATGAATTTCGAATTGGCTGTTAATCTTCATAATATATCGGGAATCCTGATTACCGCTAATTATCTGCTTTTCTTTTTGGGAAATATATTAACGTCAAATCATAAATATTATCGGCTCAAACTAAAAGGGTTGATAAAAAGGCTCAATTTACAAATTGGTTATTACACTGCCGGGTTGTTTAAACATGAACAACCTCCGTTCCCACTATCGGAGAAACGAAAATTTAACCCAATGCAAAAGGTTTCCTACTTAGTTGTAATGTATTTTTTCGTGCCGGGATTAATTATTACTGGTTTAGCGCTTTTGTTTCCAGAATTAATTATTGAAAAAGTATATTCAGTTAGTGGAATTTTTATGACTGCGGTCTTTCATGCAAGCCTGGGTTTTCTTGTTTCAATCTTTTTAGTTGTTCACTTGTATGTTGCTTCAATAGGGAAACATCCTTTAAATAATTTCAAAAGCATACTCAATGGTTATCATGATATTAGTGGTCATTGATTGCAAATCAGCAATTTAAACACACAATATATTACTTATCAAAAACCCTGAATCAAAAAATGATTCAGGGTTTTTTATTTAAAATGCGATCATTTATTTATTATATATCAATGAATTATTTTACTTATATCAATCTTTTGAAACTCATTTAGTCTGATAACCTTTCTATTTTAGCCGCTAATAGGAAACTATTCAGGTCATAGGTTCAAAACAAAGATAATAACTGCAAGTTGCGATTGCCGTTAGCTGAATGTAGGATCACTCTTAAATACATTCAGCAAACATGAAGAAGATTTCGATTTTTCAAGTCTATCGCGAACTGATTATTAGTATATTTGACAAGTTTTAGTCTGATTGACATGTAACATTGAAGTTAAATTTAAAAAAATGGCATTATGAAAAAGAATCTGATTAGTTTATTTTGGAGCACTGGTGTTGTTCTTAGTATGATTGTTCTTTTCGCATTTGTTGCTCCGCAGGATCAGAAAGCGGGCGCAGCATGGGCAATTCCGGCAAAATACAAGGCAATGAAAAACACCTCTAAGAGTGATGCAGCCTCTGTAAATGTTGGGAAGATGCTTTACACAAAACATTGCAAATCATGTCATGGTGGACTTGGGTTAGGCGACGGACCCAAAGCATCGAGCATGAAAACGAAAATCGGTTCGTTTAAAGATGCTAAATTTCAGTCACAAACTGATGGCGAGATTTATTATCAAACTTTTGTTGGTCGTGATGAAATGACCCCTTTTGATAAAAAAGTAGCCGAAGAGGAAGACCGTTGGGCAATTGTAAATTTTGTCCGTACCCTCAAATAGCAAGAATTTATAAGTACTGAAACTGTAAATAGTTTCAGTACTTATTTCCTCTAAATCTATATCAAAGTTCATTTCAAATATTGTCGATAAAACAATAACTACCATTTTTCTTCTCAACCAGATTTCCCCAACAAGGTTTAACTTATTCATTTGATTAATATGCATTTGCCAAAATCGACCAAAAATCTCCTAACCATTGCAGGCGCTACAATAGCAATAATCAGTTTGCTCATCATCTTATTGCTATTTCTGATCTCTACTATCTTTGAATCCAACAACTCTTTTCTGGGCATATTTATTTATATGGCTCTTCCTGCGTTAATGGCATTTGGCCTTATTTTAATTCCAATAGGAATGATTAGAGCCAAAAGACAGGAAAAAAAGAAAGTAGCCGGTACACCCGATTACCCACTTTGGGATTTTAACAAACCTTCAACGCGAAATGCGGCTGCAATTTTTCTCGTGGGAACAATATGTCTCGCAATTTTATCCTCAATTGGTAGTTTTCAGGCATTTCAGATTACAGAGACCAATGAGTTTTGTGGAAAACTTTGCCACGTGACTATGAAACCTGAATATACAGCTTACCAAAACTCTCCTCACTCGAGGGTTAAATGTGTTGAATGTCATGTAGGTTCAGGAGCAGGATGGTATGTCAGAAGTAAAGCTACAGGTTTGTATCAGGTGTATGCCGTTTTAACAAACCAGATACCTCATCCAATTGAAACGCCAATTCAAAATTTACGTCCTGCAATGGAAACCTGTGAACATTGTCATTGGCCTCAAAAATTCTATGACAGGAAACAAAAGAATCTTATTTCCTACCTCGCTGATGAAACTACTACTGCCTGGAATGTTCACTTACAAATGAAAACAAGTGCCAGTAATAGTGCACAGGGTCTTGCACAAGGTATACATTGGCACATTAACCCGAATGTCAAAATTGAATACATCGCATCGGCACAAAACAGGGAAAAAATTCCTTGGGTGAAATACACCAATCTTAAAACGAACGAAGTCACTATTTTTGAAGATAGCAGTAATAAGCTGAGATCTTCACAACGCGATTCGCTTGAAGTGCGTAAAATGGATTGTATCGATTGTCATAACCGACCTTCGCATAATTACAAGGTTCCGCAGAAATTCATCGATGATCTGATCTCTGAAGGAAAAATCCCTCGTGGACTTACTGATGTAAAGATTGTTGCGATGAATGTATTGAATCAGGATTATTCAACAACTGATAGCGCGATGATGGCCATCAAAAAACAGGTACACGAATATTATACAACCATGTATCCTAAACTGGTAGAACCTAAAAAGGCTGAAATAGAACAAGCTATTTCAGGAATTCAGGAAGGATTCAGCCAGAATGTTTTTCCCGAAATGGGGGTTAAATGGAATGTACATCCCAATCATATTGGTCATATGGAGACCGATGGCTGCTTTCGCTGTCATGATGACAAGCATAAAACTGAAAGTGGTAAGGTAATTACACGTGATTGCAATTTGTGTCATGAGATAGTAGCACAGGGTACTGACAGTGCGATGCAGATATCAAGCTCATTTAAACCACTTGATTTTAAGCACCCTGTTGAAATTAATGACCAGTGGAAAACTAAATTGTGTTCTGAATGTCACGCTAAACTCTATTAAAAAAATTCTTTAAAAGCAAAAGGTTAAAGCACCTCAGGAACAGTGTCCTTTAGGTCTTTAACCTTTTACTTTTTTCCTTCATCTCCCCTACATCTAACGCCTGTACGAAATACATTTTCACTATCGCACATTTTCAGCACAAATCAACTATTCATCCAGCATAGACTACTTATTTTGAACGTTACTTTAAGGTAATTAGTTAAATATAAGCAATGAGAATAAATAGGGTCTGCTGAAAAACTCATTCTTAGATTTTTCCGGATACCCATTCTTGATTTAGTTTCAAAGAATCAAAAGAGAGAGACCACCGTTGTATAATTTGTTCAACGATTTGGTTTAAATCTATTTTA
>Ga0209697_10000869_pt1 | contig 48881 bp, 26 predicted proteins | sample AliMusrvi5mmetaG_FD_184115 | JGI IMG/M metagenome (GOLD analysis project Ga0209697, IMG submission 184115) | Freshwater lake bacterial and archeal communities from Alinen Mustajarvi, Finland, to study Microbial Dark Matter (Phase II) - Alinen... | ecosystem: Environmental > Aquatic > Freshwater...
GGGCATGATATTGACCATGGTCACCGATGACTTCCTTCTCGGGGAATCCTTCGGCGAAAAAACGAAAAGCCCGACAGTGCCGGCCACGACGAGCCCGGCCACGATCATCTTGACCTTGTGTCTTTCGAAGAACGTGAGGTCTTCGTCATATTCGTCGTCGGTTACCATGGTTTATTTCGGTCCCTGGGTTGCGAGCCCGATTTGTGTGACACCGACGCGGCCGATCACGTCGAGCGCGTCCATGACCATCTGGTATTGGGAGGCCCGGTCCCCGCGCACGACGACGGGAAAATCGGGATTTTTCGCCTTGTATTCGGTCAGTTTGGTTTCCAGTTCCGCGAGCGTGACCGGCACGGTGTCGAGAAAGACTTTGCCTTCGTTGTTGATGGTGATCGCCTTGCTTTTCGGTCCGCCGATGGCCGGTGCCTTGCTGCCTTTGGGAAGGGCCACTTTCGTTCCCTGCACGCCGGCCGTTGTCATGATGATAAAAATGAGCAACAGCACGAGGTAGAGATCCACCATCGGCGTGACGTTGATATCGTCGTAGGCCTTGTTGTCGTCGACTGTCATGCGTCCTCCCTGACTTCAAGTCGGCGCACGGGGACGCCGCCCTCGTTGGCCGGCGGATAGAACTCCGCCATCTTCGTGATGAACTCGTCGATGAAGAGACTCATGCTGGAAATGGCGTCCTTGATCCGCGAGTTGATATAGCTGTAGAGAAAGAGGGCAGGGATGGCGACGAGCAGGCCCGCGACCGTGGCAAGAAGAGCGCTCGCGATACCCGGCGCGATCGAGTTGACCTCGACATTCCCGCTCTTGGCGATGACCGCAAACGTGATCATGACGCCCATGACCGTCCCGAGCAGTCCGACATACGGCCCGCCCGCGATGCTGATCGTCAGATAGATCAGCCCGCTGTTCATGCGGTGGACCTCGTGTGTCAGCCCGGAATCCAGGCTGGCCTTGATCGCCTGAATCGACCGGGACGAGAGGCCGGTGAACTTTTTCTTTTTATCCTCGATCCGGTGGCGGATTTCCTCCGAGCCGATGTGGTAGATATGGTAGAGCGGAGACTGCTTCATCAGCCTCTGGATCTTTGCGCTCGCCGTGCCGCCCAGACTGCTCACGCTGTCGGCGTCCGAGTGGTCCAGCGCGGTGAGATCGCTCGACATGTGCGTCCATTGGCGGATGAACTCCTCGCTGCCTTTTTTGATTTTGTTCAGGTAAAGGAATTTGCTGATCGCGACCGACCAACTGACAGTGGCCATGATGGCGCAGAAGAAGACGACCATCCATCCGTCGAACATCATGTTCTTGGCGATGTCGCCGAAGAGCATGACGTGTTCGAGCGCGGCATTGTGGCCTCCGCCGTGCCCGCCCTCCTCTTCGCCCGGCACGAGAAGTTTGGTGCTGGCGTCGTTTCCGGCCTGGTTGGTGTAGGCAAACCGGACCCATCCGGCCCCGCGCGCACTTTTCGAGATTTCCAATTCGTCCATCTCACCCACGACGCCGTTTTTTCCGTTCGCATCGGCTCCGAGCGTGGCATCCCCGGTCAATGCCGGCACCGGCACATCAAGCTTCGCGTATTCTTTTCCATCGACATAGAGCGTGGTCGAGGCGTTTGTGGCGACCACGGCGAGATGCTTCCAGATGCCGGCTGTGACCGGCTCGCCGGGTGCGCTGCGTTGCGTGCCGATCTGGACGTAGGGAATGCCTTTGGCCACGCCGACTTGGAAGTGGTTGGAAGCGTCCGCCCGGTCGAAGAGGACACCGTTCTCGTTCAGGGTCGTCACCTTGACCCATGCCGAGAGGGTCAGCGGCTGGCCGTCCGTCCACCGGAACGAGTCGGAACCGGGGATCTTGATCGCCGTATTTCCAAGCAGCCGCATGCCCGGGCCGATGAGCGAACCCTCGGAAAGCGTTCCGCCGGAGGTCGCATTGTTGGCATTCTTCGTTGCGTCGGCGGGCGTTGCCGCGATGAAATGATAGACGAGGACGGACTCCGCATCATAGGTCGCCTTCGGATCGCCGCCGGCTTCGATCTTGTCACCCGTGATTCCCGAGTAGAGCCAGAATTTTGCCTGCGCGCCGGCTTTGATATCGGGAACTTTCACCCACACGAACGCCTCGTTCATGAGCGGATCCCATTTTTCGATCTGGTGGTTGAGGAGCGTCTTGTCGTCTTCGGCAACAAACCGCAGGTCGCTGCCATCTTCCTTCGCCGCGCCGAAATTGAAGTTCCCCTGGTGCAGGCGCAGCAGCACGAGGGCCGTGCCGACCGGTTCGGTCATCTCGACCCCGGTTTTGCCGGTGTCCACGGTGATCGGTTTGCGCGCCGTCCATTCTTTGTTCCACCAGGCCTGGGCGGGCGTCGGGGATACAAGCGAAAGGCCCAGCAGGACAAACAGGATTTTATAGGGTCTATTGGTCTTCATAGGTGATCAGAGTTCGGCCCAGAGGCGGAAGGAAAAAAGCGGGTGGTTGGCTTGGTTGGGAGCCTGTGTGACCTGTGGGATTCCGATGAAGAATTCGCCGTTCACATGGTTGAAAATCTTGATCGTGGTTCCGATTCCGTAACTCCAGAGATTGAATTGCGAGGTCTGCTGGGGGAGGGGATCGTTGAGGGTTGTTTCTCCCCCGTCGAGGAAGAGAAACACGCGGCATTCATGCCCTTCGCCCAGCCAGGAAAGGAGGGACGGACTCCGCAGTTCCAGAGTGCCGCAAACCCCGCTATCCCCGACGACCGCAGATTCCAGATACCCGCGCACGGTGCTCTGGCCGCCGAGACTGAACTGCTCGGTATCCAACAGCGGATTCGCCGTGGCCTGCCCCTGCACCTGAGCAAAAAACTGAAAATCGAAAGGAAGTTTTTGTGTGTGGGCCAGGCTGCCCCGGAAGTAGAAAAAGTTCGCGTCGGAGTTGTATCGCCTGTTGTCAAATTGGATCTGCTCCTGCGTGCTGGTTCCGCGGAAGCTGAAGGTGACGCCCGCGTTGAGCGCTGTCTCGTAGTGCTTCCCGATGGAGGTTGCCGTGTAGCTGATGCTGAACGGGCAGTAGTTCACCGGCGAAGAGACCGTCGAATTTCCGAGCACGAGATCCTGCGTGAAATGCTTGTAGTCCATGCCCATGCTGAGCGAGTGGAAAAACCCTTTGCGCGCGGGCAGATTCACAAGAAACCGCCCGCCATAGATTTCCCCGTTCCCCAGGGAATTCGATCCCCCGAGCGTGGAAACCTGGCTGTTCTGCCGGGTGCCCTGGATCATCAGGCCCAGCCAGTCGATCGACGGAGCCCGCGCGATATAATAAGCGGAATAGACCAGCGCGTCGCTCGGTCGCTGCGGCGCAATCTGAAATCCCGCCCCGATCGTGTGCCCAAGCTGCCAAAGGTTGTCGTAGCGCATTGCGAGATCAAGACGCAGCGGCGTCGTGTTGGCGCTGTAGCGGTTGTTCAGCTCGATGCTCCCGTGCAGGGGCAGCTTGTCTTTCACGGTCAGATCCACATCCACCGTGCCCGGAACGACACCGGGCTTCAGCGAAGGCGTGATCTGGCGGTCGGCCAACTGGTTCAGCGCGATGATGTCGCGCTGCACATCGTTGAAATTCGGAACCGTGCCTTCCTGAAGCGATGGAGCCATTTTTTTGATCTGCTCGACGCTGTAAAACCTCGATCCGTGCACACGCAGCCGCCCGACAGTCGCCTCGGTGACCTGCAACACAATGATCCCGCGCGTCGGCCGCTGCGGCGGCACGTTGACCGACACCGTCTGGAACCCCTGATCCCGGTAGGCTTTCTCGAGCGCGGCCCGTGCCTGCTCGACGTCTTCCTCGGTTCGTCCCGGTCCAAGATACGCATACACGGCTTTTTCCACCTCCCCGCGCGACAATGTCCGCGTCCCAATCACCCGATATTCCCTGATGAAGAGCGTCTGCGGCGTCAGCGCATTGATCTGATTGGTCACCGCTTTTGTCGGCGGAGGCTCGTCAGTTGTGCTCTGCCCCGGGGAAACCGAAGGCAAGGCCATGACAGCACCCAGCACGAAGCCTGTGACAACAAGCCCCGCCATCCGAATCCGTGTAAAAAATCCGGCTCTGCTCTCTTCAAATGGAAACATCACCTGCACCGTTCGTAGGTTTCGTGGAGTTTGAAGACAACGTCACAATTGTCACAATATCGTCACAATGCGATTGCCCATCCGTGCCGGATCGATGGTCGGCAGGAATCCATGCCCTCGGGTGAGTGTGTGGTGCTGGCGGAGACTTCCAAGGAAGGGAGTGCGGTGGTTTGAGCGGGTATATCGGTCATTAATAACGACCATATAAGGCGTTAAATATTTCCTCGCAATGCTTTTTTCTAAGCAACTCAAATATTCGCGAATAAAAAGGAAAAAAGCCGGGATATTTTCATTTGAAATACCTTTAAAAACGATATAATAAGTCGTTTAATGTATGTCAGTATAATCAGATTTATCCTTGTCGCAGTGTTTTTCCTGTCCGGATCGGGCGGAAACGTCATTGCCGGGGATATCCTTCGTGGAGGAGCTTCCTCCGGACGAAAAGCTGCGGATGCAAGGGTCAGTGCGGGGGCGCAGACCGCGGATCTCGCCAATGCGAAGGCCGTGGACCGGCTCGCCCGGACGACGAAGGCGATCAATGACATGCGGACGATGCAGGCTTCCGCAAGGGCAGCCGCCGGATCCGGCGGGATCCCCAATGGGCTGACCGCAGGAGGGTTGAAGATCCTCACCGGAGCCAATGCGAACTGGACAGGTGCCTCGGCTCCCGTCCGGTCGGGAGACACCATCACCATCACCATCACCCAAAACGCCCAGCAGGCCGTTCTTCATTGGGAAACCTTCAACGTCGGAAAAGACACAACGGTCCATTTCGATCAAACTGCCGGAGGCAGCGACACGAGCAAATGGATCGCTTTCAACAAAATTTTCGACCCCTCCGGAAATCCGACCCAGATCCTCGGCCAAATCAAAGCCGAAGGCCAGATCTACATCCTCAACCAGAACGGCATCATCTTTGGTGCGGGCAGCCAGGTGAACACACGCACGCTCGTCGCCTCTTCAATCCCCATCAATGACAATCTGATCGAGCGCGGACTGTTGAATCAGGAGGCGAAAAATGTCCAATTTCTTTTCTCGACGATCTCGCAGGGAACCTTCACGCCGCCGGCTCCTTTGACTTCCGATGGAAAAAACGGCGATGTTCTGGTTGAACGGGGAGCTGTTATTTCCAGCCCTGCCAGCAATGACGGAAACGGCGGTCGCATCATGCTTGTGGGGGCAAATGTCAACAATTCCGGCTCGCTCTCCACGCCGTCCGGCCAAATTATATTGGCGGCGGGATTGCAAATAGGAATCGATGCGCACAGCAGTTCCGACCCCTCGCGCAGGGGGATCGATGTCTATGTCGGAAGCGTCGGGACATATGCGGGCACCGTAGTCAATCAAGGCCTCGTGGAGTCATCACGGGGAAGCATCCTTATCAGCGGAAAAAATATCTTCCAACAGGGAGTTGTCTCCAGTTCGACCTCCGTTTCGCTGAACGGACGGGTGGATCTGAACGCGAACTATGACGCGGTCGCCAACGCGGGCTACGACCCAAGCGTATCATCCCCCGGCAATCCCTTTCTCTTCATGTCCACTGGAAGCCTACGGCTCGGGCAAGGCAGCATCACAACCATTTTGCCCGAAGTGGGAAGCCAGGAGAAAACGATCGGCACCTCGCTCCCCCTGCGATCCCAGGTAAATTTCCAAGGGCTCACCATCTATCTGGAGCCCGGCGCAACGGTTCTTGCGCCCAACGCGCAAGCGAGTCTTCAGGCCGGCGGATGGGGTTATGTCGCCTCTCCGATCTCGCCCACTTCCACCTTTCTGAATTCCGTCGGCCAGGTTTATCTCGACAGCGGATCGCTTCTTGATGTCTCGGGAACAACCGGAAGTTCCGCGCCCATGAGCCAGAATCTCCTGACCATCCAACTGAGAGGGGCCGAACTTTCCAACTCCCCGGAACAGCGAAAAGGAGCTGTTCGCGGTCTCTCCCTGACGGTTGACCTCCGACAAACCGGAACGTATGGAGGCACAAATTGGATCGGAACCCCACTGGGGGATGTCAGCGGATACGCGGGGTTGATCGAACGCACTGTGGGCCAACTTTCCGCAGCGGGCGGAACGGTGGATATTTCGGCCGGGGGATCGGTTGTGGTTCAAAGAGATTCCATCATTGATGTTTCCGGGGGATGGGTGCGTTTCGAGTCCGGGACGGTTCAGACTTCCCGTCTTTTGGAAAAAGGCCGTTTGGTTGATATTGCCAACGCCACCCCGGACAGGGTTTACGCCGGAATTTACCAAGGCATTTCGACCATCTCCCATTCCAAGTGGGGAGTGTCTTCAATGTTCAACACGCCGTTGGCACCGCTTGGTTCGTATAACCAGAAGGGGTATATTCAAGGGGCCGCTGCCGGATCGCTTTCAATTACCTCGCCGACGATGGCTCTCGACGGTCAGATGCAGGGGACGACGGTTGTGGGGCCGCGCCAACTGCGGGACAGTGGCACATCGAGTGCCCTGCCCGGCCTCTCGACTCTTTCCCTGTCCTTTCACGGGCAGCAGAATACGGCACCGCAGTTTCTCACAACCTACCCTTTCCCTCCGGACATCGTTTTCGCAACCGTCGCGCCTGCCTCCCGCGCTCCCGCGTTTCAACTCGATGGTGCCGGAAACCCAACGGATCTCCCTTTAAATAGAAAGGAAACGGTCAACCTTTCGCCGGATCTGCTCTCGGAAAAGGGCTTCGGCTCGCTGATCATCAACAATGAAGACGGATCCGTCAGCGTTCCTTCCGGAACCAAGCTTGCGGCTCTTCCCGGAGGATCGCTTTCCATCACCGCCGGAAATATCCGGATCGGAGGAGATGTTTCGGCGCCGGGCGGTTCTCTTGCTTTCAAAGCCCTGAATATTTCGCCCTATGCCGTCAGCCTGATTGCGGCGACTCCCACGCCGACAACTCCGCCCCCCAATCCGGGCCGGGGCATTTTTTCGCTGGAAGGCGGTGCTTTGCTCAGCACGGCGGGCACGGTGACAGATGACCGGCCGACCTCCATGAGTGCCAACGCGGCTCCCATTTCGACAAACGGAGGAAGCATTTCGGTCTCGGCCTATTCCGTCGATCTGGGAAACGGCGGTATTGTTGATGTTTCAGGCGGCGTGGCTCTGAGCGCATCCGGAAAAATAATGTATGGCAACGGCGGGAGCATCGCGATCAGGTCCGGCCAAGATCCCGATACAACGGGAGTGGTGGGCGGCAGCCTTGTGCTGGGAGCAAATTTGAGAGGCTTTTCCACGCTGCGCGGCGGTAATCTCTCCGTTCAGGCAGAGGTTGTTCAAATTGGCGGCGGCCCGGGCGGCGGCAACACACTTGCCCTGCAGTCCGATTTTTTCCAATCCGGAGGATTCTCCAATTATGTGATCTCCGGCCTTGGAAGAGCCACAGGCACGGGAGATTTTATTCCCGGACTGACTGTGGAGCCTGGCACGGTTCTTGAACCACTGACAGTCTCATGGCGAATGAATCCATTTACGGGTTCGAATCGGGGGATTGCTTGGGCTCCCGTTGTCAAACCGTCCGGAGTCAGAACCCCGGCCAGCGTATCTCTTGTGGCTGCGGGGGTGAAGGACACCTTCACGGGTGGGATGACTGTCCGGGGTGATCTTGTTCTGGGCGATGGGGCTGTTATCCGTACCGACCCCGGGGCTTCGGTTTCGTTAAAAGGAAACACCGTTGCTGTCTTGGGATCGATTTATGCGCCAAGCGGATCCATTTCGATTGCCGGCGGGTCGGATTCCGCATCGCTTTTCGGGAACGACACGGAAGCCCTGACCACCGTTTATGTGGGCTTGCACAGCATGATTTCGGCGGCCGGCGCGGTTGTTCACACGCCGGATCCCTATGGCAGAAAAATCGGGACAGTGCTGCCCGGCGGATCGATTTCCATCACCGGAAATATTTTTGCCGAGCAGGGAGCTGTTCTCGATGTCTCGGGGGCCGTCGGGATTTTGGATGTGGATCCGGCCGCGTTGAATGTGAATTTCACGACGCAAGCAACTGCCCGAAGCGGGGTGACGACACAACCCAGAAAACTTCAAACCGTTGCCTCCCGGATCGACAGCAATGCGGGATCCATCTCGCTCCAAGGAAGCCAGATGCTTTATTCGGAAGCCACGCTTCTCGGTCGCGCGGGTGGTCCGACCTCTCTTGGAGGAACATTGGAGATATCCTCGGGAAGGTATTATCCGACGGGCACCACCGGAACGCCGTTGGACAGCAACCTTGTCGTCACACAAAACACACTTCCAGCAATTGCCCCGCTGCCCGCAACGGCCGGTGCCATAGGACAACCCCTCCACACGACCGCCGGCGGGCCGGTCATCGGCCGCGGTTACTTCAAGGTGTCGGCATTTGAGGGAGGCGCCTTCGACACTCTGGCTTTGAAGGGCGTTGTCGAGTTTTCGGGAGTGATCGACCTGACCGCCCGCAACTCGCTGCGCGTTGCGGACGGCGGAGTGATTTATGCGGATTCCGAAGTCCGCCTTACCGCACCTTATGTTGCCTTGGGAACGGTCTTCCAATCTCCCGTACGCGTGGAAGACAGAAGCGGCCCATTCTCTTCCGGAGGCACGGGGTTCACTTTTCCGCCGACGTATGGCCCGGGGAGCCTCATCATTACCGCCGGTTTGATCGACGTCGGTTTTCTCTCCCTGCAAAATATCGGACAGGCCACGCTGGCGGCCAACAACGGCGACATCCGCGGCAATGGCGCGCTGGATATCGCGGGCCATCTGACCTTGCAAGCCGGGCAGATTTATCCGGTCACCGCCTCGGACTTTACCGTTGTTGCGTATGACTATGTTTCCGGAGGATCAACCAAGCCGGGAACAATTGACATTGTCCGGTCGGGTACCCGTCGCCTGCCGTTGTCCGCCGGAGGAAGTCTTGGCATTTATGCGTCCGTCGTCAACCAAGGGGGTGTTCTGGTTGCTCCGATGGGAAGTATTTCTCTCGGATGGGATGGCACAGGGACGGCTCCGAATGACTTGATTGCCGGAGGGAGCACGGCATTTCCGGTCACCTCCAACCTGATGCTCTCCGCCGGCAGCATTACCTCGGTGTCCGCCGTGGATCCTGTCACCGGCAAGGGGTTGCTCATCCCGTATGGAATCAGCCCCGATGGAAATTCGTGGATTGACCCGAGGGGCGTGGATATTACAGCCGGGGGACTGCCCTCGAAGAGCATCACCCTTTCCGGAACGAATATAACGACACAGAGCGGATCGGTCATTGATCTCCGTGGCGGAGGCGATCTCTATGCCTACCGGTGGGTGCAGGGTCAGGGTGGCACGATCGACCTGCTGGCCTCGAATGGCAGCTATGCCGTGATTCCCGGCTACGAGTCTGATTTTGCCCCCTACTCGACCTTTAATTCTTCGGCGGCTTCCACCAACCTGATCTCGGGAGTCGGCTATGCGAACAGCGGGCTCAAAGCGGGGGACAGGGTCTATCTCGGTGCGAGCGCCTCCCTTCCGGCGGGATACTACACTTTGCTCCCCGCGCGGTATGCGTTGCTTCCGGGGGCGGCCCTTGTCACGCCAACGGGCGGGACAGGCGCGGGAGTCATAGAAACCGCGGAGGGAGCCAGCCTTGTTCCGGGCTTCCGCTTCAACTCCCTCAACCCATCCGGAACCCTTTCTCAACCGGTCACTCAATTCGAGGTGCTGACGTCTTCCGTGATGCGAAGCCGCGCCCAATATGAGGATTATTTTGCAAACGGCTTCCTGAGCAAACGGGCGGGCGAATTGAACATCGGAGTGCAGAGGCTGCCCGCTGATTCGGGAAATGCGGTCATCCAAGCCACACAATCCATGAGCTTGCGGGGAACTCTCAACGCCCAATCAATTTCCCAAGGACGGGGAGCGAAGCTCGATATCAGCTCAACCCTCGACTTTGTCATCACCTCGGACGGAGCCGGCGGGGGAGCCGGCACCATCAACCTTGATGCCAACGTGCTGAACGGCTTCGGTGTGGAAACGATCCTGATCGGGGGCACCCGCACAATCGGATCAGCAGGAACGAATGTCACCGTGCGAACTGGAAATATAACCCTGAACAATCCGGGAACGCCCCTGTCCGGCGCGGAAATCATCCTCGCGGCCAGCAACGGAATTTCTCTGGCGCCGGGTTCTTCGGTCTTTTCGAGCGGGTCGCTGACAGGCCCGGGAGAAACGCTGCTGCTCAATGGAAACGGAGCTCTCGTGAGGGTTTCCGGTGATCGTCTGGCAACCGTTGCCCGCTCTGGCGTAACGACGGCAACCGGTCCGCTCCTGGCAATCGGCGCGGGTTCTTCGATCGAAGGCCCCGGGATCACCCTTGACTCCTCGTCGGGCACCTCCCTCAATCCGACGGCCACGATCATCGGGGAATCGTATTATCTGAACAGCGGACAGATCAGCCTCCGTTTGAGCTCTCCCGGTGCCCTCCTTCCAACAACCGGTTTGACTTTGACCGGGCCGGCACTCCTGAACTTCCAATCATCCGCCTCACTTTCGCTGCTCAGTTATTCTTCGATTGACATCTATGGAACCGGTCAGGTTGGATCCTCCTCCCTCTCGCGGTTAACCCTTAGCGCCGGGGAAATTCGCGGATTCAACCAGGCTGCCGAAAACGTGCTGTTTGCGGCACGGGACATCTTGATCGACAACGCTGCCGCAGCGTCCGATCCCGGAGCCGTTGCGGCGGCATCGGGAACGCTCGCGTTCAATGCCGATACCGTTCGTCTCGGAGTGAACCAGGTTAATGCGGATCAGTTTCTCAATCTGTCATTCACCGCATCACAAAGCCTCTCCGGAGAGGGTGCCGGAGGCCTCTCGACCCAAGGCGGGCTGAACGTGACAAGCCCGCTCATCACCGCCGGGGCGGGCGCGAGCAGAACGCTCACCGCGGCAGGAGCGGTGAACTTGCTTGTGCCCGTCGGCGCGGCAGGCCCTCTCACTCCCGGAGGTCTTGGCGCCTCCTACACCATCACCGGTCTCAGTGTGAGCGCGCGGTCAAACATCCTGCTCCCGAGCGGATCGCTCAGCCTCAAGGCTACCGGAGGCGCGTTGGCCGTCTCGGGATTGCTCGATGTGTCGGGCACCAAACAAATATTCTATGATGTCACGAAATTCACCGACGCCGGTGAAATCCGCCTGTCCTCGGACACGGGCAACGTTCTTGTCTCAACAACCGGCAAAATCAACATTTCAGGGCAGTCCGGAGGAGGGAATGCGGGCTCACTGTCCGTTTCCACACCGAATGGCTCGTTCACCCAAAGCGGAGTGATCCTTGGGCAGGCCGGCGTCGGCGGGCGGGCGGGTTCGTTTGATCTGGATGTTTTCTCATTCCCGTCGCTTGCGGCGCTGAGTTCCTCGCTCACGGCGGCCGGTCTTGTTGAAAGTCAGACCCTTCGCGTGCGGAGCGGCGATGTTGCCATCGACGGAACAGCAAAGGCCCATTCCTTCAGCCTCTCCGCCGATCTCGGTTCGATTGCGGTCTCGGGCACGATTGATGCCTCGGGAGCGACCGGCGGCACGGTTTCCCTGTCGGCAAACGGAAACGTCATTCTGTTGGGCGGCTCGTCTGTCACGGTTGCCGCTCTGGATTTCAACGATGCAGGCAAGGGTGGCTCTGTCAGCCTTGAGGCGGGCTCGCAGAGAAACGGCGTTACGGGCACCGGTTCCGTGGATATCCGGACCGGCTCCCGCATCGATCTCACCGTGGCCTCCAAGATCGCTGGCAACGCCGCCACCCCGGGCTCCAGCGCCTCTGAGGGAAAATTCAGCGGCACGCTGCATATCCGCGCCCCTCAAAACAGCACGTTCACAAGTATCCTCGTTGCCCCGATCAACGGAACCATTGCTGACGCTTCCAGCATTCTTGTCGAAGGATACCGGCTCTATGACCTGACCGATTTCGGAGGAATCATCACCCCGGCGGTGCAGCAGAAAATCAAGAGCGACGGCGAGGCGTTTCTTGGAGCCAGCGGCACAAACTCTCCGACCTACGCGGCAATGTCCTCCGCCATCTTGGCGGGCAGCCCCTCCCTTTCGCCGCTCGTGGTTTTCTCGCCGGGAGCGGAGGTTGTCAACCGGGCGACCGTTTCCAACTTGAACTATTCCTTGAATTCCACAGGAAGCACGATCGTGGTCACCCCGGATCCGGGCGGCGGCGGAGGGGTTGTTTTCGTCTACGGCACCCCGGGAAACAACCAGATCAGAACAAACGCCCCCGCCATCGTGACATCATCCGGCGGCGCGGTAACAAATCTCGCGGCAAATACGCCGGTCAGCCTGGCCGCCGGAAGCACGGTCAGCTTTCTGGGGCAGGGAACCATCACATTTGTCAGCGGCAGCGGCGGAGCGATGCCACTATTCCTGAGCCCGGGAGCCACCTATACGCAGTCGGCCACGGGTGCCGCCGGAACCGTGACCGCGGAGGGAAGTCTTGTGGCCATGAATACCGCCGGCTCCAGTTCGGTTACCCTTGCGGCCGGATCAAGGATTTCCCTGCCATACGGAACGGTGGGAACCAACCGCATCCGCTCCACCGTGGCCGGAACCATCACATCTCCGACCGGCGTGATCACGGCACTCGCAGCCAATACGAACACCCAAGTCGCCGCCGGCAGCCTCATCGCGTTGGGCGCGTCCGGCACAATCAGCTTTGCAAGCGGCGGCCCGGGCGGCCCGGTTCAAGTGGCGCTTGCTTCCGGAAGCTTCACGACCGCCGGCGCAACGGCCCTGACTCCGGCGACGGGTGATCTTGTTCTGGGCACCACCACATCGACGGCGACAAGTGACTGGGACTTGAGCGGATTCCGCTTCGGTGCCAATTCCGCTCCCGGCGTCCTGACCCTTCGCAGTGCCGGCAATCTCGTTCTTTTCAATGCGCTGAGCGACGGATTCCAATCCAGCGCCTATAACGCGCCGCTTCTTGCCCCGAATCCTCTTCTTCCGATCAACGCACAATCGTGGTCCTACCGCCTCGTTGCCGGAGCGGATATGTCGGCGGCGGAATTCGGAAGAGTTTCCGGGACATCCACACTCAACTCCCTGGCCGGTTTTTTACAACTGGGCAAGAATGACGGCTTCAATATTTCCAACAGCAATGGCAGCAGCAATTCCGCCGGATCCTCCGCGCTCACGAGCTTGGCGCTGGCCAACCGATATCAGGTTATCCGAACCGGCAGCGGGAATATTGACGTGAGCGCGGGAAGAAGCGTTCAACTGCTGAATGAATTCGCCACAATCTACACAGCGGGAACACAAGTTTCCGACCCCACATTGGGAGGGGTTTTTGACATTCCCAATTTGAGCCAAACCGGAGGAAGCGTCACCCTTGGCGCCAACCAGCAAAGCTCGTCCTATCCGGCCCAATATTCCATGGCGGGCGGGAACATCTCGATCATTGCGGGCATGAACATCGAACACCTGACATTGAACGCCGCCGGGCAATTCGTCGCCGATTCCCAGCGGCAGTTGCCGGACAACTGGCTTGACAGGCGCGGATATATCAACACGAACACGGGTCTGCCTGGAACAGGTGTTTTTGGTGAAACCGCATCCACGACATGGTGGGTGGACTTCAGCAATTTTTTCCAAAGCATCGGAGCTTTGGGTGGAGGCAACATTTTGCTGCGTGCCGGTCAGGATGTCAGCAACGTGGATGAGGTTGCCCCGACGAATGCGCGCATGGCCGCCGGAATTCCCTCGCCGGACAAACTTCTCGAAATCGGCGGCGGTGACATCAAAGTTGTGGCCGGCAGAAATATTGACGCGGGTGTCTGCTATGTCGAACGGGGAAAGGGAGTGTTGTCCGCAGGCGGGCAGATCACCACAAATTCCACGCGTTCCATCTCGCTCACACACCTGAATCAGATCCTAAATTCCCAGACATGGCTGCCGACGACACTCTTTTTGGGAAAAGGCGGCTTCGACATCCAAGCGAAGGGAAATCTGCTCCTCGGTCCGGTTGCCAATACTTTCCTCCTTCCCGAAGGGATCAACAATACATTTTGGTATAAAACATATTTTTCCACCTACTCGCCCGCGAGTGAAGTGAGCGCATTCTCCCTTGGAGGGACAGTGACTCTCAGAGAGAGCGTCACACTGCCCTCAACGAGCGCGGGCAAAGCCACGCCGATCCTTTACGCATGGCTTCAACGCCAACTTCTGCTGGGAGGATCGACTTCCGCATCCTATTATCAGCCTTGGCTTCGTTTGAATGAAAATAGTGTTGCTCCTTTCGCCACGGTTTCAACCCTTATGCCCCCCGGTCTTCGTGTCACTTCATTCAGCAGCGATATCAATGTCGTCGGAGATCTGACCCTTTTCCCATCTCCGACAGGAACATTGGAGCTCTTGGCCGCGGGAAATCTGAACGGTCTCGACAAAAACGGCCTGGTTTCCATCTCCGGAACGGGCATGGTATCGTGGGGAGCCTCACGAATCAATCTTTCCGACGCCGATCCTTCGCTCGTTCCTTCGGCCCTTAAGCCCTTTGCCTATCAGTCTGTTGTCGGAACGGTTTTGAGCCAGGCCAGGCAAACACTTCCGTCATTTTTGCTTTCCATCGACAGTCTTTTCAATGAATCGGGAGCCACCCAAGGATCCGATGTTGTTCTCCAAAAAAAAGCGGCCCGTCATTCCTCCACGCTGCTTCATGTGGGCGATTCGAGCCCGTTGAGAATTTATGCCCGTGGAGGCGATATCAGTGGAATCACACTCTTTTCACCAAAGGCGGCCCGGATTTTCGCGTCACGTGACATCACTGATGTGGCCTTCTATATTCAGAATCTGCAGGAGGGAGATTCCAGCATTATTGCCAGCGGAAGAGATATTATTCCTTATGACGCAAACTCCCTTCTCCGGTCTTTCGCCAACAGTGCAGGAAACATTCCTAACATTTCCAACGGACCGCTCGCGGGTGATGTACAGATCAGCGGCCTCGGAACAATAGAGGTGTTGGCGGGAGGAAATCTGGATCTCGGAACCGGTTCGGGAAACAACAACGGCACAGGGGATGGAATAACAAGCGTTGGAAACACCCGGAACCCCTTCCTGCCTTTTGCAGGAGCCAACATCATCGTCGGGGCGGGAATGGGATCCTCCGGAGGACTTTCGGCAAGCTCTCTCGATTTCCCGGGTTTCATCTCCTCGAATGTGGCGGGAGGCAGCGGGTATCTCGCCCAGTTGGCGGCTTCATTGCACGGCAGTTCTTTTGCCTCTCTCAGCAATGAGGACAAGGACAAGGTCGCCCTCGAGGTTTTCTTCCTGCTCCTGCGCGATGCGGGGAGAACCCATTCCCTCACCGGAAATTACGATTCCGGATTTGCGGCGATCAAATCGCTGTTCGGAACGACCTCCGGACAAGGAAACATTCTGACCCGATCCCGCGACATCAGGACAAAGAGCGGCGGGGACATCAGTATTTTCGCCCCCTCGGGCGGGCTCACCATGGCAAACACCGCCATTGGAAGCACCCTGACACCCCCGGGTATCGTCACAGAAGACGGCGGGAACATCTCGATATTCACGGATGGCAGTGTGGACATCGGAATCGGGCGGATCTTCACCCTGCGGGGTGGAAACCAGATCATCTGGTCTTCGACAGGCAATATTGCGGCAGGCTCCTCATCAAAAACCGTGCAGTCCGCTCCCCCAACCCGTGTCCTGCTCGACCCGCAGAGCGCCGACGTGCAGACCGACCTTGCGGGTCTGGCAACAGGCGGAGGTATTGGGGTGCTCGCCACGGTGAAAGGAGTCGCTCCGGGCGACGTTGATCTCATCGCGCCAATCGGCACGGTTGATGCCGGGGATGCCGGCATCCGCGTGACCGGCAATCTGAATATCGCCGCCACACAGGTTCTCAACGCGGGAAACATCGCCGTGGGGGGAACCACAAGCGGGGTTCCCACCGCGCCGACCGTTGTCGCTCCGAACATTGGAGGGCTGACATCCGCCGCGTCCTCAACCGGGGCCGCGAACGCCGCCGCCCAGTCGATGGCAAGCAAACCACAGCGCCAGCCGGAGCCCGAAATTCCCTCCCGGATTTCCGTGGAAGTCCTCGGATATGGCGGCGGAGAAGGAGACGAAGGCTGATCCCGAAATCAAGGTGTGAGAATGAAGTGGATAATTTCTTGGTTTCGCGAAGTGCTTGTTTCCTTCAACCGGGGCAAGCCGGGCTCATGGCGATCCGGCGGGTGGCTGGCGTTCGCTCTAATCGCGGTTCCCCTTGTCGCTTACCTCCCGTCTCTCCGGGCCGGATTTGTCTGGGATGACCGCTTTCTGCTGACTGAAAATCCGCTCATGCGTCTCCCGGACGGACTCGTCCGCATCTGGTTTAGTACACAAAACTACGACTACTATCCGGTCACGTATTCCTCGTTCTGGATTGAGTGGCGGTTATGGGGTCTGAATCCGGCAGGCTACCATGCGGTCAATATTTTGCTCCATGCCGTGAACGGCCTCCTGCTCTGGAGGGTTCTTTTAAGGCTGGGAATTCCGGCCGCATGGTTCGTGGCACTGCTTTTTGCGATCCATCCGGTGAATGCGGCTTCGGTCGGCTGGATCGCGGAGCGGAAGAACACCCTATCGATGGTATTCTACCTCGCGGCTTCGCTTTGCTTCTTCCGGCACGAAGCCGGACGCAACAAGTCGGCGTATGTCGCGGCACTTGCTTTCTTCATTCTCGCTTTGCTCAGCAAGACCTCCGTGGTGATGCTTCCCGCCGTGCTTCTGCTTTGCGCATGGTGGCAAAGGGGCCGGATCGCGCGCATCGATTTGATCCGAACCGCTCCCTTTTTTCTCCTGTCGCTTGCGGCGGGCCTTGTGACGATTTGGTTTCAGGCACACAACGTCATCAACGAGGAAATCATTCCCATGGGCGATTTGCCCGTGCGTGCCGTTCGTGCGGGATGGGCTGCGGCCTTTTACGCGGGAAAGCTGCTTTACCCCTCGAATCTGAGCCTGCTGTATCCCTGCTGGGCGGTCAATTTTGGACCGGCTTGGATCCTGCCGGGTGCCGGGCTTCTGGTTCTTCTGGTGGCGTCGTGGATTTTTCGCGGCACCTGGGGCCGGGGAGTCCTGTTCGGAATCGGGTATTTTTTGATCTCCCTGTTTCCTGTGCTTGGCTTTTTCAGGATGTATTACTTCCGCCTTTCCCCGGTGGCGGATCACTGGCTTTACATTCCCGGCATTGGCATTCTGGCCCTCGCCGTCTCGGCATCATGGAGTTTCGCGCAACGCTTCCACATTAGGAATACTGCAAGGATCCTTGCTTTTGCGGTGGCCGGGCTCTTTTGTGCGATGACTTGGCAACGGGCCGTCGTTCTACGGAATCCGGAGACGCTCTGGGCGGATGTCCTGAAAAAAGATCCGGGGTCGGTCACCGCGCTCGTCAACCTCAGCATCGACAATCTGTCCCGCGGCCTCCGTGCAAAATCCCTCGACTATGCGCGCAGGGCGGTCGCCATCGCCCCGCAATCTCTCGAACCCCGATTGAATCTGGGTGCCATTCTCGATGCCAACGGGCTCGTGTCCGAATCGGTCGCAGCCTATGAATCTGCCGTGCGCCTTCAACCACGACATGCCGGCGGGCATCACGAGTTGGCCATCGCATGGAATGCCGCCGGGAACTCCGAACGAGCTCTGAGAGAATACAAATCCGCTGTCGAACTCCTTCCGGATGACTTCCAGTATCGGATCGATCTGGGATCGCAGTTCTTCAATCTCAACCGCTACGAGGAAGCCGCCGAACAACTCCAGGCGGCAATCAAGCTGAACCCCGATTCCGCGAATGCCCGCAACAGCCTCGGAGCTTCCCTCCACTCACTGGGGCATCTTCGCGAAGCCGCCGCCGCTTATCGCGAGGCCTTGCGCCTGAATCCGGCTCATCCCAACGCCCGGCAGAACCTGAATGCGATCCTGATCGCGAACCCGGGCATCTGACCGCAAATCAGGGATTCGATGATCGGGCGGCTTCCTGCGCGGCCCGCATCGCAAGGTCGTAATTTTCCCAGCCCCATTTCGCACGGAAGAGTTCCTGCTGCAGCGTAAACGGGCGACCGTTTTGCCGCGCATTTGCCGGTGTCTCACCGGCTGGAGAAATTGCAAGATCGAGGTTGGTTCCATCCGGCGTTTGCTGAACGCTCTCGACCGCGACCTGCTGGCCGCTTGTTGTCAATGAGTTTCCGGCAAGCGAAGGGTCCAGCGGAATCGCTGCCGGACCGGAATCGGAATTTGTTGAGGCGGCTCCTGAGACGCCGGAGGGAGAAACAATTGATGCTGTCTCATTCGCAACCGGAACCCTGGTTTGCGCCGATTGCGCATATGATTGCCCGCTTGATGGAGCAGATATCCCCCTGCCGGCTGACGCGGTTGAATAGGGATTGGCGGAATTGTGCGTTTCAGAAAATCCCGATGGCAGGGAAGTCGCCTCATCGTAATGTGGAGGCCGGGAAACATTTTGCGTTGTATTTGCTTCGAAAGTCGTTGAGTGTACCTTGGATGTCCGTGTCGCGGATTCGGAATCGGTATCTTCACGGCCCAAGCGCGTCTGCATTGGCCTGTTTGGCAGTTGATCCGAATTGATCCGATGGCGCGGTCTATCGCCCGCTTCATGAAGCACTCCCCTCTCCGATGCAGATCCGGATCCGCCCGAAAATAACAATACCGCGGATCCGCCCAATAATACTCCGGCCAGAAGGGCAAGAACAACAGTGCCGCGTCTGTTCAGGATTCGAAAAAAATTCATGAAGATTGATTTGATAAAACCAAAAGCCCGGCGGATCCCCTCATCCGCCGGGCTTGGGTTCAAGGATATATTCCTTATTCTTATTTCGGCGTCACAAGCCCGCCATCGGTAAACCGCTCAACATTCAGCGTGCTCAGGAGAATACCCCCGTTCTCGGTTGCCGTTGTGCCGAGAATCACGTCGCGGAGATCGTCGTGAAACTTTGAAATGGTCGAATCCGTCAAACCGAGACCGTCGGACCGGGCCAGAATACGGTTGTAAACCCATGCCGTGTATTTTCCGTTGCGGACAGCATCTTCACTGTAGGTGACTCCATTGTATTTCAGCAGAACCGATGGGCCTGCCGACGACCAGTTGAAAGGCGAGATACGGGTGTTGTAGTCCCCGGTTGTGATGTAGCCGATATAGTAGGCAGCCGTGGCGTTCGGCAAAGTGTCAAGATTCGGGTTCGAAGATCCCGTATCACGCCCTTTAACCGGGTTCGGGTAGGTGGATACATTGAAGACAGCCGTGAGGGCGGGAGCAAGGTTCCCGCCGGTATCGTATCCGCTATTTCCACGTGATCCACTGTCGATGCCGCTGACGGTTTCGATCGGCCAGAGCTGGTGAGCCGTCACTGTTCCACCATATTTGATACTGGTTGTGACGTCGGTGACCTGGCCAGCAAGGGTGGCAGGCTTCCAGACGCGTATTGCCGCAGCAGTTCCCAAGCCGATCTCAGAATATGCGGCGTAACGCTGCCCGGCATCCATATTGCGACCGATCGCATACACGATTTTATTCACATCCGCCGAGTTTCCCGTGAAAAGGGATGCGGGGAGATATCCTTGGCTGTATAGGTTCTGTGCCAGCTGGGTAGTCAGGGTATCTCCCGGGAATCCAGGGCTGGCCACAAAGACAATTGGCGACACTCCAACTTTTTCTTCAATCAGGGGGTCGTAGGGGTCGCCGTTGTATGGGGTTGTTGACTGGAAGTTGGTCGAAAACGCAAAGTTGACGTTTTGAAGGATGTAGTCTGTTGTCAGGATCGCCGTGGGATCGTAAGGGCTCTTCAGACTGCCGGAACCTGTTCCGTCATTCGAAACAAACCTTACCTGATTGTTCCCGGCGATAGCATAATCCGCCCCGGCCGCACCGATAAACGACACCTTGATTTTTAACGATTTGACGCCGGATCCGTCATTGTATGAGCCTGTCCAGACCCCGAAGTTTGAGTTCAGGGCATTGACTTCTGTTGTTATTGTCGCCCCGGATTTCGATGCAACACCTTTATCCCCATGGAAACTCCAGTTTCCAGATGTAGCGAGGAGGACTTCGATTCCCTTTTGGGTGGCGCTTCGATCGCCATTGGAACCGGCGATGTAAATATCGGTTGTGGTCGCCGAGACAATTGATGCGGTGGCAAGTGTCAATGCCACGATTGCGAGTGATTTAATAAGTTTCATAAGTCTTTTGATTTGAGTTGATAATATAATTTTTTGTTTATTGTTGAGCTGCTTTGCGACGGCGCGCGTAGGCTATGAGGATTACGCCAGCGATACCGAAAAGCATGTAGGTTGAAGGTTCGGGGACGAAACTCACAACACCGGAGCCGTTGATCGTGAATCGTCCCAACGCCGGCGTTGAGGTGCCGCTGGTGCTGTTGATAGCAAAAAGATCCAATACCTTTGTTCCACTGAAAGAACCTTCGATACCGGCCCCGCCCAGCACACTACTAGTGCTGAAGTCGGGATTTGTAGCTACAGCACTGTAATATCTGCCGCCAGCCGCACCCGTCTGAAAACCGGCATCTGCCGTGCTGACAGTCGTGCTGGATCCTGTGGTCGTTGTGCCAAGTGTGGTTGATGCGTTGATAAACGCGTTTTCAACAGTCACAATTCCGGCTTGCGTCAGGTTGCGCACGGACTGTGACGCGGTGGGCCAAGCTGTTGCCTGAGTGCCGACAACCGTCCGTGCCTTCGAAGCGTAAATGGTTACTAGCCCAGCGGAATCGGCTCCGAAAACGCCCCAGTATAAATCGGAACGTGTATTCCAACCCGCACCGAACTGGGCGGTGAGGTCGGCGCCATACGTGGAAATACTTCCAAACGTCAGCGTCGCCCCCGGAGCCAAACCCGTGAACTGCGAGGCCGACCCGAGGTTGATGAGGAACGCGTCATGGTTCCCCGTGGAAAGACGGAACCCCAACAGCAAGTCGCCGTCAGAATACGTCAAAGCCGCCCTTGCGGACGTGTGACCCAGCACCAAGACCGCCAGAGCGAGCAGTGCTGCCATTAATGTTTTCGTTTTTGTTCTCATTCGATTTTCCTTTGTTTGATGTTTTTCCCCTCAACTCCCGTGGCCGGGTCATCGAATTAAATAACGACTAATTGAGTCGTTGAAATAGGGATAATAATTCCCTTGATGCCCGTCAATAGATTTTTTTGAATTATTTTTTGGAGGCGGAAACGGTTCAAGATCCGGTCATTTTCCATGCAGGGATATGGCATGACGAATCCTGTGGGCGTGGAGGAGAAGACCGTGCGCATGGGATCAGCCCGGAAGGACGCGGTCGGTAAACTTAAAGACGATCAGGAAGGACGTATTTACAATTAACTTGAAATTCATGAAAGGTCTGGCCGTTCGCGGAGCCGTTGGGGGAGGGGAGGGGCGAAAAACCGGACAGGAGAGAAATTGAGGCAAGCTGAGCGGCGGAAAGAGAATCCATTGCAGGCGACGGGATGACGCGGGCGAAAATTATTAAAGGCCATGTTACGATATTGTTACATTGGAAATGTTTCCAAGCCGGATCAACCCGGAGATAACGCTTGGGCATTCAATGAATCATTACCGGACAGCAGGGCTTTCGAACGGGCAGATGGAGATTCTTCGCATGAAAGACTCCTTTTCCTGTCCGGTGGCATCCCATCGGGTCGAGGGTTGCAATGGATGAGACCGTTTTGGTTGTGGAAGACGAGGCCGATGTGGCGGATCTTTTGCGCTACAATCTGACGCGTGCGGGGTTCCATGTGATCATCTCGGCGGCGGGAGATCAGGGGCTCTCACTCGCCAGAAAAAAACGACCGGAGATCATTGTCCTTGACCTGATGCTGCCCGGATTGACCGGTCACGAGGTGTGTCGCGCCCTCAAAGAGGACTCGAGCACCTCATCCATCCCGATCGTCATGCTCACGGCAAAAAGCGAACCGCACGAACGGGTCAGGGGCCTCGAACTCGGGGCCGATGATTATGTGACAAAGCCGTTCAGCCCCCGCGAATTGGTGCTCCGCGTTCAGGCACTCCTGCGCCGCCTGCGCACCCCGCCCGTAACGGACATCATCAGGGTCGAAGGCATTCACCTCAACAAATCCGCCTTCGATGTCCGCAAGGACGACCAACGCCTGGATCTGACCGCGACGCAATTCAAGCTTCTCAGCCTCCTGCTGGAGCGCCGCGGACACACGCTTTCCCGCGACACACTTCTGAGGGAGGTGTGGGGATACCAAGCCACGATGGACACCCGCACGGTGGATAACCAAATCAGCCGTCTCCGGGAGAAACTCGGCAATTACTCGAACCTTCTGGAAACCATTCGCGGGGAGGGCTACCGCTTCAATGTGGTGGCAGGAACTTGAAGATCTTTGCAGGAGCCAAGCTCCTTGGCAGGTTCCGCTGTTTTGATGCGCCGACTTCCCACAATCCAAAATGAAATTCCCGATTCCCATCCTGCTTTATCATGCATTCGGCAATCAAAGTTCGTCATCGATAGGCGGACTGGATTTGTTTTCCAGCCACCTTGATTGGTTGAGCCACAATGGCTGGCGCAGCCTCACCTTGACGGAATATGAAGCCGCTTGTGCCGGGAGCCATGACGCGGGTTCGCGTCGGTTCTTGATCACTTTTGATGACAACTCGCCGCTGCTCGGTCAATACGCTTCCGAAATGAAAGTCCGCGGCTTTTCCGGCACGGCATTCCTCATCACCGGCAAATTCGAATTCCCCGAAGCGGGCTGGCTCTCCTTCGACGCCGCCGCCGAACTGGTGCGGAACGGAACTTTGGAAGTCTGTTCGCACACCCACCGGCATGTGGCTGTCGGCAGTCGGCCCGAAGAACCTGAAGCCCTGCGCGCAGACCTGCAGAATTCCCGTGTCTTCCTGTCGGAACGATTGGGAGTTGCCGCAGGATCGTTGCGGCATTTGGCTTGGCCGTGGGGGCGATGCACGGCGGACATGGAGGCGATGGCCGACAGCCTCGGTTTCCGTTGGCAATACCAAGCCCGACGGGGCACGGTGACCCATTGCAACAGAACCTTGCGGCTGCCCCGGTTCGTTGCCGATGATTTATCGGGTTCCCGGTTTGCCCGAATGATGAACCTCTACGGCTCCCGCTTGGGATCCTTGGTCATGAACACGGGGCTCGACTATGGACGCTCATGCAGGAACCTGCTGCTTACAAGAAAGACCAAGCCCTGCGCTGGCATTTCTTGTCGCTAACGACCGCTTCGGAAAACCCAGCTCAAGGCGACGACCGGAGGCCGTGTGCCGATCATCACACTCACCGCAAACGTGATGCCCGGCGACCTCGAGCGGGGCCCTCGCCGTAGGCAGGGACGACTTCCTCTCCAAGCCGTTCAAAATGGCGGAACTGGCTGCCGTTCTCGCCTGCGTCATTGCCGGAGAACGGGATAAAAAGACCAAAGGAGTTCCCTTCGGGGGAAGCACATGGGTTTCCATGCGAGCGAAAATAGTGGGTAAGCAGGCTTTTATTGAATCACACCGGCTTCTGTTTTTGCGATCTCGCGGTTGGCGAACTCGTCGGTCAAGAACCACTCTTGATAGAGGCCTTCGACCTGCCTCAAATACGACTCAACGGATGACCGGGTCAGCGTGCGCTTCACGTCCTTTGGTCGGTCTTCGTCGCGGATCGGGGGGCGAATGCGGGCGGCTGGCGGTTGGTAGGAGGGATCGAAGACCAATACAGGCAGGTCATCCGCGGGCAACAAATGGCGCCAGAGGAAAGCCTGCATCTTGTCTTCGGCCGGCACGACCACATGGCCAACCTCCCGGTCGCCGATTTTCGCCGTGCCTACGACGGTGAGGTTGACCGGCTTTTCCATCGCCGTCAGGCTGGTCTTCATTACCAATTCCACGGTCTCTTGTTTGGCCGGCAGCGTGGCACCGGGCGAGTCAAACCCATTTGGCAGGTCTTTGAAGTTCAGATTGATTGGCCCGTCGAATCCATCCTTGCGGACGGCGAAGACTGTCACCTTCGCAGACTTCTTGGCGGGCATGACGATTCGGGAAGGGATCAAACGCAGCACGAAATCAGGTTGCGGCGGGCTGATCCGGAGCCGGTAGGCATAATCCTTTCCGCCATGCCGCCTCGTGTCGCCGAGGTGGATGAAATACTTTCCGTCGGCGGGCAGTTTAATCATGAGGTAGGAATCGGCGTGGTCGGCATTCATCCCCGATGCCGCGTCGAAATGATCGTCGTTAAGCGCGATGATCTTGCCATCCGCGCTGGTGACTTTGACGAAGGAATCGAGCGGGGAACCGAGGCGGCGCGCATACACTTCCACGACGATCGTTTCGCCGGCTTTTCCTTCCACCTCATAGACGTCCCACTCGCCCGGACGTTCCACCCGCCCGTTGACGATGATTGGAAGAGTCACTTTCTGCGCTTTCGACGGATTGTCGATAAGGCCGCTTTTCAAGCATTCGGGCAGTGTGTCCAAGGCGAAAGGCACGTAGTTGGAAACGGATTTCCCATCGGTGGCAGCCAGCAGATGGAGCCCTGGTTTAGCGTCATTGGGCGGCGGCGCCATCGTGACCTTTTCCAGATTCCAACCGTCCATCTCGATCTTGACCGGCTCACCCACACGGCCTCCCAATGGGAAGATGCCGGTCACGAAAGGCAATTCACCGATGGTCATGCGATACACAAAACTTTCGCGACCGCGAAACAGCGCCTCGTTGATGATCAGCAGATACTCGCCGTCCTCGGGAACTTCGAAATAGATAAGCGGGTCGGGGTTGAAACGAAAATCGTCGTTGTACGCCAGTTCCTTGCCGGTGGCGTCGCGGATGCGGAGCACGGCTTGGCACCAGCCGGGAACGCCGTCGGGAACGTAAGGAATCAGTTCACGGGCCTTGGCGGAAATGACCAGTCGCTGCCCCTTGTTTGCCTGAAAACGATACCGGTTCATCTCGCCCGCCGCGATCTGGCCGTTCATCGTACAAGGCACGGTGATGCGAACCTCCTCTTCTTCCCGCGGTCGTTTGCGCTGGGCCAGATACTCCTTGCCGAGCACCGGAAGTTGCATGGTTTTCATCGGCTTGCGGGCAACTTCGGGCACTTGGCCCACGAAGAAGGATAGCGGGTTGGAGACCCCCCGTTTGGTGATCACTCGTATCTCTCGCCGCCCGGGTTTGGCGTCGGGGGCGATCATGACCTCGGCAAAGACGAGTTCGGTCTGGGAACGAACACCCGGATTGCGCTCGTCATCGGCAAATCTCTTCTGGATCCGTTCGATCAGCTTCTTCTTGGCCACTTCCTTTTCAGAGGCGGAAGGTTCGCTCTTCGGGGACTCTCCGCCCACCACAATCGCCTTTTCCAGCGTTGTATTGCATTTGACGCAGAACTTGGCGTCAAGAGGATTGGCAGTACCACATATCGGACAAATCAGGAAAGGAGTCGCGTTGGGGCCGGCATCCGGGCCGATGGGTTCGGGGAGTTCTAACGAAACCATCTTGGCGGCCATCTCGTCACTGATCGTCGTTTCCTTCTTCTGCAACTCGCTGAGTTGGCGAGTGAGCAACCCCATCTCCTCGTTGTTCATCACCCGGTTGTAATCAACTAGCCGAACGGAAACTCCTTCCCCGCTCACAACCAAATCAGAAGCATGGATGAGACCCTGTCCACCCAACCGGATAGGGAAGGTGGCACCCTGTTGGCCGCCGGCGGGATAAACGTAACCGATATACTGGCTGTTCTCCGCGCAAATGGAGGATGCTGCAGGCACAAGGATGGCCAGCGCCAGGATCGGAAGCCTGTTGCGTCTGCTCACGGGAGCCTCCGCAAACCGCTTTCGGAGTTGGGTTGAGGGTGGCGGCTCGGTTTGAAGAACTTCTTCACACACGCAGAGCATGCCACCGCACGCCCTCCGCGCGCCACAAGAAAATCCTTGCGCAAGGGCCGGCGGGCAAAATCAGCAACCAACAACTCAACGACGCTATTGCGTCCACGGCTAAAACCCTTCGGTCCTCGGCGCGTTCGCGGAGGGGGGCAGCGATCCGCCTACGCAAGCAGAGGTGCAGGCGTTGGCCGTCTACGTGGACGCGCTGCGCAACGCGGTTCATCGCATTCCGCCAGTCTGAGGAACTCAGACCGCTCATCCTTCGCCGATGCGGCACAGAATCGCTGCGCCGGAAGTTGAACGACTTGATCGGCGCGCTGCGGAGATGACGGCGGCGCGCTGCCGCTTCTCTTTACGCCCCTTTTCGGCTACCCGCACCGGCGGCCACATTTTCAAACACGCTTTGCGCATCCTGCCGGGTCAGCACAGTGTCATAGAGACCGATGTCCTCCCCTTCGTGCTTGTTGATGCCCGTGTAACTCAGGCTGGCATCCTCGTAGCGTTTGAATTTGAAGACCGCATCATTCATCAGTGCGCTATTGAACACGCCGAGGCTCACGAGGAGTTCAAAGTCCTTCACCGTCAAGCCGGTGACCTTCTTGAACAAGCCCGGTTCCAGTTGACTGATGACATCCTTCAGGCAGCGCTCGCGGTAGTCGGTCAGATACATGAAGACAGGCACCCGCGTCGCGAACTTGATGAGTTTTTCCTGAATCTCCCTGCGCTTGCTCTTGTATTCCTTCTCCTCCTCGGTCAGCTTCTTTTTTTCCTTCGCCGACATGTCCTCGTCATTGGCTTCCTTGCGCGCCTTCTTCACCGCCTCCGATTTATTGATGATCGTCTCGATCTCCTGATTGAGACTCCGGAAGCCTTCGATGCTCATCAAAGCAGCCATCGCGGCCGTGTTGTCCATGAGCCGTTGCAGAGTTCGGTTATCCACATTCACCAGCAACGCGCTCTCCCAGCGTCGTGCAAGCAAAGTCGCGGTTGTCCCGCTCATCGCCATGTCGAGGATTCCGGCGGCGTCAATCTGTTTCATCGAACTGCCGTCGTAGGCGAGCACCGGCAGGAAGCTGATGAACTCCTCCACTTTCTTTTCGGGATTGGACTCGTCAACGTTCAGCCGGCAACTGTAATCGGCGATTTGCCGCAAGGCCCGGTCCGGGGCAAAGTCGAAGACGTAGCACTCCTCCTTGATGACCTGCTCCTCGTTCGGCGAGGCGCTGTCGGGATTCCTGATCGTCCAGGGCGATTGCACGCGGAACGCGGCCTGAAAATACGTCTCTGGGGTGGACGCATTGCGCAGCATGAGAATCCCCGTCCACGGCCTGACCGTCACGCCGGTAGTCAGCTTCCCGCAGGAGAGCGTAATCGTCTTGGTTTTCAGCGGTTCATCCATCGCCTCCAACACCGGCGGCAAAGCCTCAACCCCAATCCCCGCCGCACCGCCCGCCGCCACGATGATTTGGTAGTCGTGGTAGAAGCGGTTCTGTTTCTTCGCCATCAGATTCCGCATGGCATGACACGAGGCGACGCTCGGCAGAAACCAGAAAGTGTGCGACAGCAGATTCAGAAGTCGCGCATCCGAAAACGGCATCGGCGGTTTCTGCGCGCCGAGTTTGAGATCGTCAACACTCGTCGCCATGAACGCCCCGCGGATCAAGTCCAGCCACTTCTGGACTTCGTCCTCATAGGCGAACTTCGCATTTTCGCCAACGCCTGACGCGGAAAAGAAAACATTGAGATCGAATTCGTTGAACTCGCCCTGCATGGCGATTTCGCGGATGGCGTCGGGCAGTTGGTAGGTCAGCAACACCATGCGCGGGAGCGCCGCATACGGGTTATCGGCCCCTTTCCATTCCTGCTTGGCCCGCTGCTCGTCCGAATACGTCCAGTTGAATATCTGCTCCTCGATGAACTCGCCCGACGCAATCGCCCGGAACGGCGTGCCGGACAGGTAAAGATAACTACCCGTTGTGATGGGCATGATGTCTTCGTCGAAATCCTCGATGCCCTCGCCTTGTGCGAACTCCACTTCCTTTTTGTCCTCCGACTCAAAAAGCTCCTTGGCGTTTTCGCGCCATGCGCCGTAGTGATACTCGTCGAGAACGACGCAGTCCCAGTTCGTCACGTGCACCCATTCGTTCTTGGTCTTGATGCCGCCGGTGCTGGGGTTCCTGCCGAGATAATCCTGAAACGAGCCGAAACAGACGAACGGCTTCTTCTTGTCGGCATCCTCATACGACAAGCCACCCGGCTTGATGAACTGCCAGCCCCGGAAATCCATATGGCATTTCAAATCCTCTTCCCATGCGCTTTGCACCGCCGGCTTGAACGTCAGCACCAGCACCTTGCGCCAGCCCATCTTCAAGGCCAGTTGGTAGGCGGCAAATGTCTTGCCGAACCGCATCTTCGCGTTCCAAAGAAAGTGCGGCGTTTTGCCCCTATTCTCTTTCTTGAAACTCTTGAAGTAGGCGGCTGTCTTCGCCACCGCCGCCTCTTGTTCCGGCCGCATCTTGAAATCGAGCGACCGGTTCTCCTCGTTGAGTTGTCCGGTTCTGACCGCGATCACCGCCGCCTTCACCTGCGAAAGCGAGCAACGAAACCACTCGCCATCCGGGTTCTTCACCCCGTTAATCCGCAGCATCCGGTGAACGTCGTGATCCGTGAACACCGTGCCATCACCCCGCATCGCCGGTTCTTCGAGCACGATCATGTAGGGCGACTTGCCGGGCATCTTGATGTTGTAGATTTGGTCCAGCCGCTCTCTCGCCGTGCGAGTTGTGTAGCCCACCTTGAGCAACCCAGCATACTGCGGATGCGTGTCCTCGTAGGCGTAGATCGTCGGCTTCGATTCGGGCCGCGGCGGAAAAAACTCCTCACTCATCGTTCCCCTCCATCGGGCGAACACGAGACTCGATAAAGGTGATGTCGTCTTTGCTCAGGCCGTATTTCTTGTAAAGCGCTTCATCAGTCCATGTGCGATCCCAAGCCTGCTGAGGCACCCATGTGTATGTCGAACGAGTGGCGTGCTGGGTGATTTTGCGGAGAGAGATCAAAAACCGCAGGAACCTTGTGCGCACGTAGCTCTCAACGCTCTCAGCGGCCTTCTTGCTAGCCACATACACGAACAGATACGTCTGGGTGCAGGCCGACGGGTTTGGTGCCACGAAGGGTTGCCCTAGGATTTGGTGGGGGATTCCTTCACCAGCTCCGTAGGCTTGAGGAATCATCACCTTCCATTTGTCAATGAGTTCTGGACTCTTCTCAATTGCTGAGCGCTTAATCCACCCCATGCTCCGTTTCGTCTTACTGATGTAGTAGATCGGCACATCACCTTGCTTCCGCTCATCGTGGAATCCTTTGAAGTTTGATGTCCAGCCAAACTCTTTGTCTACGGACAAGATTTCCATTACTGAAGGCTCTTGCTTGCGTTGAACTTTGCGCAAGATGTCAAGGGCTCGACTGTCGCGAACGAATACGTCGAACTCCCCTAGGTTCCGATTCAACGGTCCAGTTACATCGTCACCCCGCACAGTTGTGACCGCGCAGTGACCTTCGGTGTCGCGCTCCCATAAGAAATAACAGACACCGCCCTTCACCTCGACGCCGGGAAATATCTCGCTTGCAATCGGGTAGTCCACCAACTTTCGGATTCGGCGGTCTTCAAGCATAGTGCGGCGGAACTCGGACAGGCCCAGTCCACTGGCCATCCAACGTGATGGAATGATCATGGAAAGGAAGCGCGGGTTCAGCTTCTTTGCCTGGTCCACGAACTTGTTGTAGATGGGCATATCGCGCGTGCCGCCATCCGATCCTAGTTGATACGGCGGATTGCCGACGATGACGTCGAATTTCATGTTGAATATCTCCTCTGGTTTTTCGGTGTGGATGAATTCATAGGCGTGGGTTTCGAGTTCTTTGCCGCGGTCATACTCGGCCTGACTAGCCCCGCAGAAAAAGCATCGCTCGTTCTTCCAAGAATGGGCGGTCCGGTTGAAGCGGATATTGCCTTGGGGGTTGTCGAAGGACTCGCAGACGGAATATTTCCCGTTGGCCGTTTTGGAGCAATAGACTGACCGGCGAGAAAGTAGCGACGTCAACTCCGTGATGCCGATGCCGAAGACTTGGTTCTTGAAGATGTGGTTCAACCGCTTCTTTCGGTCGGGGATGGCTTTCTCCAATCCCTTGTCCAGCCGCTTCGCAATCTCGCGCAGGAAAACGCCGGACTTGCAGGCGAGGTCCAGAAAGGTGGCGTTCTTGTCCCGCCAGATTTCTTCCGGCAACTTGTCGAGAATCTCGTTGGCGACTTTCGGCGGGGTGAACACCTCGTCGCTGCTGAGATTCGCGAGGCAAGTCAGAACGTCCGGGTTGTAACCGCTACTGTTGAACATGGGCGACCTCCAGGAAATGATTCGGCGGGTATTCTTTCTCCGGCTTGGGAATGAACACGTCCTCGCCCAAATCCGAAAAAAGCGCCAGTTGCTGCGTTTCTTTCTGTTTCGGCTCCGGAAGCAGCAACGATTCCCTGACATGCTCATGCCGGATCAAACCGTGAAATGAGAAGTCTCGCCGCTTTAGCAGACCGCCTTGAATAAAAGACCACTCGGAGAAGACAATGGGTTTCGGATCCGATTCCCCCGTCATCATGCTCAGCGCATCCCCCCACACGATGTTGCGGGCCAGAATGAACCTGACCGCGTCTCGGCAACGCGCTTTGGAGGTTTCGGGGAAGAGGCGCTCATACTTCTCATCGAAAACGACGAAAAGGCGTTCTCTGCACAGCGATACATTGTCAGGAAGAATGTCTATGCCGTAGAGGCTGGACACCGCGAGGACGGCGTTGCGTTCATAGTCCTGCTGCGACTTGCCGTAGCGCTTTTCGATGACGCGAAGCTTCCGCTCCAGGATTTCCGTCAGGAAGTTCCCGTTCCCGCACGCCTGTTCGAGGAAGCGCGAATCGATCCGCTCCGTTTCCTGCTTTACGAGGTCGAGCATGGCGTTGACCTCGCGCTTGCCGGTCAGCACTTCGCCATGATCCGCAACGCGCTGTTTGGAGATAACCTGCCGATCCATCAGGGCGAGAGTATCGCCGAGCAGCGCGGCGGTCACGGAGATTGTGCCGCGCGTTGCTGCGGGGCGGGCGATTTCGGTGAGTGTCTTGGCTACCGTCACCTCATCGCGTCGCGCACGTAGCCAGCGATGCGATCCCTGTTTGCGCCGAGGCTGCTGAACTGCTTTTCGCACATGTCGCTGAAGCGGGCGAGAACCTTGCGGTTGGTTTCCTCCTGATCTTCGAAGATGCCCACGGAACGGTGGGGCACATCCCATCGCTCGAACTGAAGCAGCGAGATGGTGGCATCGCGCACTTTGTCGTCGCTGGGCAGAGCAAAGATCATGAGAGGCTTGGGCAGGCCGTTCACGCGGCAATCCACGAGGTAGTTGCCCTCGGGGTCGTGCTGCGGGTCGTGCCAGTCGAAGACGCGGCGGTCGGCGGGGACAGTGGCTTCCATGAAGCTGCGGAAATCCTCCATGAAAGTGGATTTGACGCGCTCGCGCGAAAGGTAGGTCACATCCGAGATTTTGAGGAGGGCCTGCACGAAACTGAACAGGGCATCACCATAACGCTCCTCTGGAATGACCAGGCGAAGCTCGCCTTCGCAGTCCTCCACGGTGAAAACCGACAGTGCGTTGGTGATGATCTTCTGACGGGTGCCGCGGCGGAGGTCGTTCTCGTCGAGGTCGTAGGTGAGGTGCATGTAAGTGTGCCCCTCGTCGGAGAGGACCCAGCGGTTGGCTTCCTGCTTGAGCACGACGGCCAGATGGTCGCCATCCTCGAACAGAAACGGGGTGAACACGCGATAGCGGTTCACGCCTTCGCCGCTGAGGCGAATGTTCTCAGCGACCTTTTGCCGGAAATCGGATTCGATGGTTTGAAGGTTCATGGACGCATCACGGGTTAAAATAGCTCCGATTGGTCGTTCGGGGGAAGTTGGAAAGCGCAGTCTTGGATGAGGCAACGCAGCGCGCCTGCGAAGTCCTGATACCGTTGAGTCGGTTCGGCAAAGGAATCCTCTCGCAGTCCGGACTGCTGGTAGCGTTCGGTGGCGCGATGGATGTGGAAGTCGTAGAAGGTTTGCCTCTCAATGGTGTTGGTGTGCTCGTGGCTTTTGCCGTTGAAGCGGCAGAGCCTGAAGGCTGCGGTGGATTGAGGCGGGACCCATGCGAGGATCACCGAAAAGTCCAGCGGGCTGAAGGCCGATTGGCGGAGGATGAGCCGAAACTTGTGGCCTCGGGCACCGTCGAGATCGAGTTCGCGCTCGCGGTGTCCGCGCTTGGGCTTGGTCTGGAGACGGCTGCGATAGTCTGCTGGCAGCGGTTTTGGCTCCGCTATCAACGCGGCGATTTCGTTGTCGTTCAAAGATGTCGGCATAACCCGGCCTGAGTTTTGGACGGCATGATAGCGCGACCTAGTAATTTCGCCAGTCTGTAATTGACGCCGGCAGCGGAGATTCTGTTGCGCACGGGGCAGGCAAAGCGTCCGGCAGCGTCCATCTTCCTAGTTACATGATCTCTTCCAAAAGCCCGGCCGACTTCATGCCTTCGTTTTCGGTGTCCAACACGTAGGCATCCAGCCCCCAAGGATGGGGCAACTTGGCCGTGGCGTCGATTCCGGCCAACAGATAAAAGCTGCCCAGCAGATCCGCCGGATAGACAGGCCTTTCTTTGACCTGCTCACCCTTGTCATCGGAGGAGCCGACGACACGGCCGCCCTTGAATCCACCGCCGGCGACCAAGACGGTAAAGACCGCGCCATGGTGGCCGCGGCCTCCGTTCCAAGGTGGCTCCCAGGAAATCTTCGGCGTTCGGCCGAACTCGCCGGTGCACCACACCAGCGTGCTTTCGAGCAAGCCCTTCTCGCTCAAATCCGCAAGCAGCGTCGCGAGGCCCTGATCGAGATTGGGGCACTGTTTTCGCATGGTGGGGAAGTGGTTGGAATGCGTGTCCCATCCACCTGGGAAGCTGATCGTGATGTAGGGAACTCCCGCCTCGACCATCCGCCGCGCCGCCAGGCATTCCTGACCGAATGTGTGGCGACCGTAGCGATCCCTGACTTCCGCAGGTTCGTTGTCGAGATTGAATACTTCCTTCCCGCTGCCCAGGATCAACCCGTAGGCTTTCTCTCTGGCCGCCTCGGCGGAGGCCAACTCCGGGGCCTCCGCAAGACCGTAGCCCATGAGATTGACTTTATCGACCAATTCACGGCGAGCCTTTTGCCGTCCGTCGTCGATTCCCTTGTTGACGATTCCCTGCACCTCGAAGCGGGCCGCGTTTGGATCGCCGCCCGTGGCGAAAGGTTTATACGCGGGGCCGAGGAAACCCTCCTCGGAAAAACGCCCGGCGGCCTCCAACATCACGATATAGGGCGGAATCAGCCCTTTGTACTGGTCTTTTTTGAAGAAGGCAAATATTGCGCCCACACTGGGATAGGCCAGCCGCCCGCCCGGCAGGTGCCCCGTTTGCATCAGGTAGGCCGCCGTCTCGTGACCGTTATTGCCGTGGGTCATGCTGCGGATCAACGAATACTTGTCCGCCTGCTGTGCCAGTTTGGGGAACAGCGCGCCGAGTTGGATTCCATCCACGTTGGTGGGGATGACCTTGTTGAAGTCTCCCATGTAGTCATAGCCCGAGCCGGGTTTCGGATCCCAGGTATCGTTGTGCGACATGCCCCCCCACAAAAAGACTTGGATGACCGATTTGATCTGGACTTTTTTGTCCTTGGCCTTGGCTTTGGCTGCCGCATCGCGGGCCGCCTTCTCTTCGGCGGCTTTCTGTTGGGGCGTCTTCTCGGTCTCGTCCGCGAAGACGCGGGAACCCAGACCGCCGGCCGCGATCGCGCCCGCAACGCCCAAAGCGCAACGTCGCAAAGCCTCGCGCCGCGTGACCCGCTCCCGGCTGTCTTGATTGTGATTTCTGTTCATGCTTTCCGCACTCCTTTCCCTTCCGCTTTGATTGTCATGCCATGAAACGAACTGTTAGCATTATGTCTCCGCATTTTAATAATTAGTGCCGCAGAAGAAACTCGGGACTGTTGATGAGCGACCAGGCAACATCTACCCAGACGCCGTTTCCTTTTGTCGCTCCGCTCTTGGCATATTCCCCGACCGTCTCCAGGTCGGCGTCCGTCGGAAGCCGCGAGAGGATTGTCAGGTAAAGTCTCTCGGCGATTTCATTCGGTTTGCCGCCTTGGGAGAGTATCGCCGCGAGCTTCGGGCCGTCCTGAAGCTTGCGCTGGATTGCGGCCGAATTCAACATGTGCAGGCACTGGGTCGAGGCCAACTCGCTGACACGCTCGGATTCCATCCCCGTGGCCCGCGAGGAACGTCCGAACAACGTCAGGAAGGAACTGGTGACACTGCCGTCCGCCAGTTCCACTGCTGTCATGTCGTGGGGAATATACGTGAACGGTTCCGGCACAGCACTGGTGTACAAGTCGGAACCGCCGGTGATTTCGTTCAGCTCGTCGATCAACACCTCGGCTTCCACCCGTCGCAATTTGTAACTGGCGAAGTTGGCGCTGGCTTGGGGTGCTTTGGATCTCTGTATCGAAGAGAACTGATACGCGGTCGAAGTAAAGATCAGCCGCTTCAGACTCTTCAGATTGTAGCCGCTCGAGACCAACTCCTTCTCCAAGTAAGCCAAGAGTTTGGGGTTGCTGGGCGGGTTGTTCTCCCGAATGTCGTCCGGCTCGTGAATAATGCCCCGTCCCATAGCACACGCCCAAGTCCGGTTGACGATGGCTTTGGCGAACCACGGATTCTCCGGCCGAATCAGCCAATCGGCAAACACCTCCCGCGGATCACGGTTCGGTGGAATCGTTGTCTTGGTGCCGTCGGGAAACACAGCCGCCACCGGGCCGGGTTCGGTCAGCACGTTGGGCAACGCCTGCGGAATCATATTGGTCGCGGCCACCGCCTTGGCGACGGAATCCACTCCCGGCGCGATGCTGCCGGGCACGGCAACGGATTTGAGCGGATCCCAGAAGACGATTTCTTCTTTCCACTCGCTGGTGGGCTTATAGCCGATCTGCGAGAAAAATACCGCCATGCCAGCACGACGCTCTGCCGGCCATAAGAGAACCCGCGTGCCCATCACTGCCAAACCGACGGCCGCGGCGATGCCCTCCGGGGTCTTTTCCTGGATGGCGCGGTAGAAGTTGACCGGGCCATCGCGGAAGTTGCTCCCACCCGAAGTGAGCAGTTCCCGGACGAATTGGTCGTACGGCTTGTTCCGGGCGATCGAATCCCAGATCCATCGGTGATAGGCCTGCGCCGCGTTGGGCCAGAGCTTGACGGGAAACTCCGCCTTGACCTTCAGAATATCGCTCCATTTCATCGCCCAATAATCGACGTGCTCGGACCGGTCGAGGAGACGATCGATCAGGGCAACGCGTTTGTTCTTGTCCGAATCCTGGATGAACGCTTTGGCCTCTTCGGCCGACGGCAGCATGCCGGTCAAGTCCAGACAGGCACGACGGGCAAACACCGCATCGGAGCAGAGAACCGGGTGGATTCCCAGCGCCTTCAACTTCGCAAACACGATTTCATCAATCCTGTTCGCCGGCACAGGCGGCTCGGTGCTCTCCATTATTTTCGCCACCTGCCGGGCGGAAACCAGCCGGTAGAGGGTGTTCTTTGCCTGATCGACCAGGGTATGCTTGATGTCGGCGACCTTCGTGGCCTCCGTGTATGCCGGCCGGGTCTTTTCTGCTTCCTCCTTCAACGGAGCGGCTGCGGCCTCCGCCGCTTGGGCTGCTTTTTCATCCGCCTCGAATGTCTGTTTAGCCGACGCGATCCGCTTCTTGAGGTTCTCCAGATCTTCTTCGCCCGACTTCTTCCGTGTTTCAGACCTGGCCAACTCCTGTGCCGCATTGTTGGCCTGAAGCGCCGTTTTCTCCAGCGCCTTCGCTTTGGGATCCAGAGTGGTCTTGGCTTCGTTGGCCGCTTTGCGCTTGGCGGCGGCATCCGTGGCGGACTGCTTGGCAACCGTGTCGAATTGGATGACTTCCTTGCCCGCTTCCCGGGCCGCCTGATCCGCAGTGGTCGCGGCCGCCACTTGATTGCTCGCTTTTGCCAGGGCCTCGTCGCCCGACTTCTTCTGCGCCTCGGCTTCGGCCAGTTTCTGCGCGGCGGTCGTGGCCTGAGCCTGCGCTTGCTGTTCGCTCTGCCGGGCTTTGGCCAGAGCGGCCCTGGCATCATCGGACGCTTTCCGCTTGGCAACGAATTCATCGGCTCCGAGCGTTTTCTCCGCGTCCGGCTTGGCGGTATCCCCGGCAACCTGCTTGGCCTTCGCGTCAGCGGATTGGGCGGCTTGCTCGGCGGCCAGCGAAGCCGCTGCGTCAGCGGCCACTTGATTTTTGACATTCACCAGAGTTTCGTCGGCCGATTTTTGCTGTGCCCGCGCTTCGGTCAACTTCTGTGCGGCAGCCGCGACTTGAGCCTGCGCTTGCTGTTCGCCTTGTTGCGCCTGAGTCAGAGCAACCCCGGTATCCGCCGCCGCTTTGCGCCTGGTGGCCGCGTCGGCGGCGGCCCTGTTCTTCTCCCCGGCCGATTTCTCCGAGTCTTGGGCGGCTTGCCCGGCAGCTTGGAAAGCGGCAGTGGCAGCGGCTATTTGATTCTTGGCGCTCGCTAAAGCATCGACCGCTTGGTTCTTCTGCTCCTCGGCCCGGGCCAACTTCTGCGCGGCGGTGTCGGCCAAGTTTTGCGAATTCTTTTGGGCTGTCCGGGCTTGGGCCAGAGCCGCCTTTGCCGCGTCTGCCATGGCCTGCTCCTTCTGCGACTTTGACCTGCCGTAACGTTTGGTATTCGTCTCCGCCGCCGCCGACTCAGCTGTCTGGTAAGCCATCATGGCGGCACTAACTTGGTCTTTGGCCTTGGCCAAGGCATCGTCGGCGGCCTTCTTCTGTGTCTCGGCCTCGCCCAGCTTCCTGGGGGCGGCGTCGATCTGATTCTGGAAATTCTGTTCTGCTTGTTGTGCCCGGGCCAGCGCGCCTTTGGCAGAATCAGCCGCTCTGCGTTTGGCGGTCGCTTGAGCTGTGGCCTTCTTTGCTTCGTCGTCAAGTTTGTTGGCCGAATCGGCGGCACCCTTTGCCAGGGCCTCTGCCTCCTTGGCCGCCTTCTCGGCCGCATCGTAAGATTGCTGCGACGGGAGTGCATCAGCCTTGGCATCGGCCAATGCTTTGTCCAAGGGGGGCTTGGCGTTTGTCGCGTCGGTCAGGGCTTTAAGGGCAGCGTCCAAGCTGTCCTCGGCCCGCTTCAACTCTCTTACGCCCGGTTCCCCCGCCAGATTACTCGCATCGATGGCCTGCTGCCGTTTCGCGTCGGCCACTTTCCTTGCTTCGGCATAGGCCGTGTCGGCCTTTTGCATGATGGCTCTTAAGGGAGTGATCGCCGCTTCCGCCTCCCTGTCTGACTTCAAGGCCGCATCGTATTCGGCCTTCGCCGTCACCTCATCCACGGCTGAAATCAAGCCCGAGGATGCCAACACAAGCATGACTACCGCGACTGCCAGGAATTTGTTTTTTGCCGGTGCGCGCCCGATCCACCAGCAGGCGGAGTCGGTGGGGGCATGGGTTCGAACCGGCGTCACTCCGTGAGTTTAAGAGCTGTGGCCTGCGTGGTCAAGTCAAAGGCGTTGTTCGATTCCCCGTATGCGAAGTGTTTTCAAGGACCGACTCACCCAGTCGCCCTCAACCAACGGCGTGAATTCCACGCCAAAGAAATTTTATTTCAGGTTGAACTCCTCGAGGATGTTGTGCCGCCAGCGCACTTCGCCGGTGGCCAGATCGAGGCAATATGCATCTCAAATGGCCTTACAATCCCATCGGTGCGAGCGGACTGGTGCCCGTTCCCTCACTAAACTTCAAGGGCATCGTGACCTGCGGGGCGCCTTTGAGTGTCATGGTAAGAAGAAACCCGAACTGGGGGGTTCCGCCCACACTGTTGTAGACATCGGCCCCGATTGATGCCACCCAGCTCGAGAGATCGCGATGGATCATGTAGCGCTGGTATTGCATCACCTTTGAGACCGCCTCGTATTGTTCATAGAGGCTCACGGCCCAGTTGTCGTTGATGCGCCAATAGGTGGTGAAATTAATCTGGCTGTCGTTCGTGAAATACGGATTCCCCTCAATGTAGTTGTTGCCAATCCCGAACGACCAGTCGCGTGTCGGCATAAACCGCAATCCCGTGGTCACCTCGGTGTAGCCGCCCGAGACGACCGGCATCTGCGATGTCATGTAAAATCCGGCCCAGGGCACCGGCTGTAATACGACGACGTTATAGAGGTTGGAGACCTTGGTGGGCGAATACGGGTTGATCAGATTCAGGTCGAGGAAGGTGTCCAGAGTGAACCATTGGAAGGTATGATTGTCGCGACGGGTTTCGAGCCGCTGGCGGACTCCGAGGCGCACGATATCCCACGTGTCAATCGAATCAACCGCCGTGAATTGGGGGAAATTGAGCGCCAGAGGCTGGGTCGAGGGAACCGCCCGGTCGAACTGGTAAATGTCACTCGGAGGCGGGCCCATGTTATAAACGCCGGAGTAATTGAGGTAGGGCTCGACCACGTGGCGCACGCCATCAACGCCCAGCCAGCGGTTTTGAATCTTCTCGAACGTTTTGGAAAATTTCGTCGAGATCTCAAGCCCGTAATTTGCGACGGGACGGAACACCGAGCCCTTGGTCTTGAGGAAGGCCGAAGGTTCGTTCAGGGGGTTGCTGGTCGCCTTCTGGTTGACAATAATCATTTGTCCGCTCACCGGATCGAGCGTGGGCTGCCCGGTGGGAGGGGTCGTGAACGAGCCGCTCTGGCTGTAGTAGGTGCCACGGATGCCCGCCTTTGGGGTCACCGTGAGCCAGCCGAAAAACGTCTTGGGCATCGACCATTGGTGGAAGGTGTCGAAGCGGGCCGCGCCATAATCCGGATAGTTCGTTTCGCCCACCGAGGGGCTGTTCGAAAACGTGCGGCGCAGGCTGGCAACGCCCGTCTCGCCGTCGTAGTTGACCGGCGTCCCGAAAAATTGTTGCTGTTTGAAATCCGCCACCAACTCGGGCAGGCGTTCGGTCACATCCTGGAAATTGTTGACCTGCCATCGGCCGATCAAATTGACCGTGTAGTTTTCATTCCACTTCGTCAGCGCAAGCGCGTTATCCGGCTGGGGATCGACGCGATAGATCGCCGGATAGAAATCCTGCAGGAAATCCTGATCGCTGAGCAGGTTGATGTTCGCCGTGGCATAAATGTCGTCGGTCAGAAAAAGCCTTTGCTGGAAGGAAACCCGGTAGCGGTTGGTCGTGCGCGTTTCCGGCGGCTCGCCGGGGGCTGATACGGTGGTGACATCCTTTGTTTCAAAAACATAGTCGGAGGAGAAATTTCCGTAACTCCTGTCGTCCTTGCCGTAGAGCATTTTGGCATCGAATCCGAGGGAGGGACCGAACTTCGACCGCCACTCGGCCCGCGCCGTGCCGGTCACCCCGGTCGTCAGAGGAAAGCTGTAGGCCGTGAGGAGGTAGGCCCCCCATCGCGAGGCATACCCTGGCAGAAACGCGAAGCCGTTGTTTTCAATGTTTGCGAAAAGATACGGAAACCAGAACACCGGCGTTTTGCCGATATACACGGTGGAATTCAAAAAAACGACACGGGTGTCGGTGTTGATCCGGATCGTGCGGGATTTGACATGGAAATCCGGTTTCGACAAGTCGTCGGCGGTGACCTCGCCGTCGTTCACACGGAATTCTTTCGGCGAGAGCGCCCGGAAATTAAACGCATGGAAAAGCATCGGAAACTTCGACCCGGAAAACTCCAGCGCCCGCATCTGCTTGGTTTCCAGATTGAAAAGCGCCCGCTGGCCGGTGAGCACCTGCTCGGGCGTGTAGAGGCGGATATTTCCCACGAGCAGGACATCGCGTGTATCCGGGTTGTATTCCGCGTAGTCGCAGTAGATGTCGTATTTTCCGTAATGAATCTGGACGTTGTCCTCCGCAATGGCCACCCCTTCTTCAAAACGGGTGTTCCCGTCGGCCGTGATCTCGACGGGCTTGTCGCCAAAGCCGCCGAACTGCGCACGGGCAGCGGGCAGTGCCGCAACAAACAACAGGCTCAGGATAATGTTCCTCATTCAGAAGTGGCAGGCTAGGGACAGCAAGCCGACATTCAAGGACAAAAACGCAAACCCTTTCCGCTTTTCAGATGCCCGCTTTTCCGCTTTCCTTCCCCACAATGACGCACAGGCTTTCCATCGTTATGCCGGTTTATAATGAGGTTTCCTCTGTTGCTTCCGTCATTGATCTGCTCACCCGCAAGAAAATAGATGGGATCGAGATGGAGTTGCTGATTGTCGAAAGCAACTCGACCGACGGCTCCCGGGAGATCGTGACCCGCCACGAAAACACTCCGGGTGTCCGGGTCATTTTGGAGGACAAACCCCGGGGAAAAGGACACGCGGTGCGAAACGGTCTGGCCTGTGCGACAGGAGATATCCTCCTCATTCAGGACGCGGATCTGGAATACTCGCTGGACGACTACGAGAAGCTTCTCGCCCCGATCATCGCCGGGCGGGCGGATTTTGTTCTTGGAACCCGTCACACCGAGGGAAACTGGCACATGCGGCGCTTCAGCACCGGCAACCACTATGCGGTGCTTTTCAATCTGGCGCACTGGGGGTTCACGGCGATGCTCAATTTTTCCCTCGGCACGCGGATGACCGACCCCTTCACGATGTTCAAGGTTTTCCGGAAATCCTGCCTGGAGGGAATCGTGCTGGAATGCAACCGCTTCGATCTTGATTGGGAAATTGTCATCAAGCTCGTTCGGGCCGGATACAAGCCGCTGGAAATCCCTGTTTCCTATAAATCCCGTGATTTCAAGGAGGGAAAAAAAATCAGCATTACGGAAGATCCGCCGACATGGATAAAAGCCTGGTGGAAATATGCCGTGATGGGGAAGTGATTCTTTTGAAAACGGGAATGCGGAACGGAAAATCCGGGCGTTCTCCTGCTATGCGGGCGTTTGGCGGGCGCGTTGGAGTTCGGCGAGGCGGGCGATCCAGTCTTTTTGGCGCTGGCGGTGTTCGGCGACGACGTCGGCTGGGGCGTTGTTGACGAACGATTCGCTGGAAAGTTTGCGGGCGACCTTTGCGATTTCGGCTTCGACTTTGCCCACCTCGACCTCAAGGCGTTTGCGTTCGGCGGCGGCATCAATCACGCCTTCGAGCGGGAGGTAGAGGACGCCGATGCCGGTCGGGCAGGCGGCCGAGCCGGTCGGGGCTGTCGTGCAGACTTCGAGCGACTCCGCATGCAGGAGAACCGACAGCGCGGCAAACTCGTCGCGCACCCAATCAGCGGACGGAGATATCATCCAAGCGACGCGCTTGTTGGACGGGATATTGTGGGTCGAGCGCAGATTGCGCGCGATGGAGATCGCGTCGAAAACCGCAGCGGCACGGGGTTCCCCGGCAAATCCCGACGACGTCGGCCAACCGCTTTGCAGGATGCTGACGGGGCCGAATCCGAGTCCCTGCCACAATTCTTCGGTGAGGAAGGGCGCGTAGGGATGGAGGAGTTGAAGGACGCGGCGGATCGTGAAATCCATGACCGCGAGGGTGCCCGCTTTGCGGGGCGAGTCCGCCGACAGGTCGGCCTTGGCGGCCTCGATGAAACGGTCGCAGAAGTCGCCCCAGACAAAGTCGTAGAGCGCCTGGGCGATGTCGCTGAACCGGAAAGCCGCGTAACCTTCGTCGATCCGCGCGATCGTGGCGTCGAGGCGCACGAGCAGGTCGCGGGCGAAGATCGAGAGCTCGTGACTCGCCGGATTGGCATTCGGATCGACCTCGCCGTGCATGAGGCGGAACCGGCAGGCGTTCCAAAACTTGTTGCAGAAGTTCCGGCCCTCGACGATCTGCTGCTCGTCGAATTTGATATCCTGACCCTGCGGGGCGATGCGGAGGAGCCCGTAGCGGAGGCCGTCGGCGCCGAACTTGGCGATGAGGTCGAGCGGGTCGGGGGAATTTCCCAGGCTCTTCGACATTTTGCGCCCCTGCCTGTCGCGGATGATTCCCGTGAAATAGACCTCGCGAAACGGAACCTCACCGGTGTATTCGAGCCCGGCCATGATCATGCGGGCAACCCAGAAGAAGATGATGTCCGGCCCGGTGACCAGCGCACTCGTCGGGTAGAACTTCGCGCGCGTTGGCACATCCATCGTCTCATGCGCCCAGAGCCAGGAAGAAAACCACGTGTCGAGCACGTCGGGATCCTGCACCCACCCCTCGCCGGGCGATTCGATCTGGCAGCGAACTTCGTCCGGGTTTGTGATGTGGCGCAGGCGTCCCGCCTGCGATTCCGTTGATTGCTGCGAACACGATTGAGGCGCATCCTCGACCCCCGCACGTTCCGCATTCGTTTCGATATAGGAAATGATACGGGACAGTTCTTCCTCATCCCCCACAATATGGTCGAAAGATTCGTCAAGCCATAACGTCCCGGTCTTTCCAAAGGCTTCGTTGATTTGATGCGCCGTGAACGATTTCCAGGAATGAAGGATCTCCTGGAGTTGAAACCCCGGAAACGGTTGGAATGCCACGTGAACGTGGTTCGGCATGACAACCCATGCTCGGAGGTGATAGCGGGTTCCGTCGAAGTGCTTGAGTGCCCCCTCAACGATGTTGTTGGCTTCGGGACGGGCGAGCAAACAGGAGCCCGCACCCGCATCCAGCCACTGTTCGACCCGTTCAGAAAAGAGTCGGCGGAATTCGTTGCGATCTTCATCGGAGAGCGGTTCGCGGCAATTGGAAAGCCAGGCCTTCCGCTCCATTCGAAGCTCTTCTTGTTTTTCCGCTGGAATCGAATCGGCGAGTCGGAATGTCACAAAATACGTGGAGCCTTCCTGTTCCCAGTGAGGAAGGCGGCGTTCGGAGATAGCGATCTCATCTTTTGGGTCGAAGAAAACTGGGGGGATCGCAGGCGGGACGCCTGCGCCACTTTGCTTCTTCGTCCACACCGGGATCCGGTGCCCCCACCAGAGCTGGCGGGAGATGCACCAGTCTTGAATGTTTTCCAGCCAGTGGTCGTAGACTTTTTCCCAGCGGTCGGGGAAGAAGCGGATGAGGCGGTTGCGCACGGCATCGCGGGCCTCGGCGGTCTTCGGGTATTTGAGGAACCATTGTTCGGAGAGGCGTGGTTCGACCGGCACGTCCGCGCGCTCGCTGAACCCGACGTTGTTTTCGTGGGGCTCTTCTTTGACGAGGAGGCCCATTTCGCGGAGCTTCTCCACGGCTTCGACGCGGGCCTCGAAGCGGTCGAGGCCGGCAAAGCCCTCGCCGGCGAGCTCGTTGAGCGTGCCGTCCGGGTTCATGATGTCGATGATGGGCAGCCCGTGCCGCAGGCCGATTTCGTAGTCGGTCTTGTCGTGGGCCGGCGTGACCTTCAGGACGCCTGTGCCAAATTCGAATTCGACCGCGGCGTCGCCGATCACCGGCAGGATCGCCTGATCTTCGATCGGGAGCGGACGGCGGACGTGCATGCCGATGAAGTCGCGGTAGCGGGGGTCGTTCGGGTTCACGGCGACCGCCGAGTCGCCCATGATCGTCTCCGGGCGGGTGGTCGCGATTTCGAGAAAAGTTCCGGGTTTTTCCACGAGTTCGATTTGAAAGTGGTAGAGGTAGCCCTTCTGGGGTTTCGGGATCACCTCCTCGTCGCTCAGTGCGGTGAGGGAAACCGGGCACCAGTTCACCATGCGCTTTCCGCGGTAGATCAGGCCCTTGGCGTGCAGGTCCACGAAGACCTCCTGCACCTTGTGCGCGTAGCCGGCGTCCATCGTGAATCGCTCGCGGCTCCAATCGCACGAGCAGCCGAGCTTCTTGAGCTGGTTGATGATGATCCCGCCGTGCTTCTCCTTCCATTCCCAGACACGCTTGAGAAATTCCTCGCGGCCAAGGTCGTGCCGGGTCAGCTTTTCCTCCTTGCGAAGCCGGCGTTCGACAACCGTCTGCGTGGCGATGCCGGCGTGGTCGGTGCCGGGCAGCCAGAGCACTTCGTGTCCGGTCTGGCGCGCGCGGCGGCAGAGGATGTCCTGGATCGTGTTGTTGAGAACATGCCCGAGCGTGAGCACTCCCGTGACGTTCGGCGGAGGGATCACGACCGAGTAGGCGGGCTTGGGGGACAAGGGATCGGCGGTGAAAAGACCCTGGGCCTGCCACCAGGCATACCACTTGTCTTCCACCAATTGAGGTTCGTAGGCTTTCGAGAGTTCGGACATCAGACCGGGCATTTTGCGCAAAATCCGTCCGGATTCAATCGGCATCTCCGTTCCGTTGGCGCGGGAGATCAAAAAATTCCCTTGCGCGGGCCATCGCCCGCCAGCACTTTCGGCCCCAGTGCGTTCGTTGTTTTTGATCTTCATTTTTGTTGTTGTGGCCCTGAGGGGCGCTTCCGCCCAATCGGAGTGGAAGTGGACTGTCGTGATGCGCGACGGACGCCGGTATGTCCCTGTCGAGAATGTCTCGGATTTTTACCGGCTGAACGTCCCTCTGGTGCTTGGAAATTCGTTCACCATTACCGGACAGGGCCGGACGATCAAAGGCCAGGACGGGGGGCACGAAGTCTTCATCAACAGCGTCAAATACGTGCTCTGTTTCCCCATCATTTCCAAAGGCGGCCGGCTTCTGATCTCCGCAATGGACGTGACCAAAATCATCGAGCCGGTGATGCGGCCCGGTAAAATCAAGAACGCGAGCGCCGTGCGAAATGTGATCCTGGATGCCGGCCACGGCGGACACGACAGCGGCGCAACCGGGCCGTTCGGGGCGGAGAAGGACGCCGCTCTCGATGTTGTGCTCCGCGCCAAAGCCTTGCTCCAAGCCAGCGGTTACAACGTCCGACTCACCCGCGCGACGGATGTTTTTATTCCGCTCGAAAAACGCCCCGCTTTTGCCAACCGATTTCCCAACGCGCTTTTTGTGAGCGTGCATTTGAACAAGAGCAACACCGTTGGAGGAACCGGAATTGAAACCTACGCGCTCGCGCCGCGCGGCGTCCCCTCGATGGACGAGGCCAATCTCAGCTACAGCGATTTCAATCTTTATCCCGGCCACGCGCACGATTCCGAGAATATCGCCCTGGCCACCGCCATGCATTCCTCCATGCTCCGCCACCTGCGGCTCTATGACCGGGGGATCAAGCGGGCGCGGTTTGTGGTGATCCGCGATCTGACGATTCCCGGCATCCTGGTCGAGGGCGGGTTTATGAACAATCCGACCGATGCCCGGCAGATCGCCGGAAATTCCTACCGGGAGGAATTCGCGCGGGCAATCCTCGAGGGCGTGAACCGCTACCAAAACGCGGTGGCCGGAGAGTTGCAGTATTTCCAGCCCACGGCGATCGTGGCCGCCACCGATGCCACGACCGCACCCGTTATCAAAAAAGATCCCGTCCCCGTCGGCTCGAAGACTTCGATCAACAAAGCGGTCAACCAAGCGGCCAGTGCCCTCGCTTCGCCCTCCGCGCCCAACTAACCCCATGCCTGAATCTTCCCGACATCCAACCCTCGACCCCATCGGGGTTTTTGATTCCGGCATCGGCGGACTCACCGTGGTGGCCGCCCTCCAGGATCTCCTCCCTTCGGAGACGATTTTCTACATCGGAGACACGGCACGCGTTCCCTATGGCGGAAAAAGCCGCAAGACCGTCGAGCGCTACAGCGTCGAAATCGGCGGCCTCCTCCTCGCCGAGCGTGCCAAAATCATCGTCGTGGCCTGCAACACCGCATCCGCTCTCGCCGTGCCCCGGATGAAGGAAATTTTCAAAGTGCCGGTCCAGGGCGTTGTGGATCCCGGGGCCGTGGCTGCGGTCCAGGCCAGCCGGAACAAGAGAATCGGAGTCATCGGCACACGGGCCACGGTCGCCAGCGGTGCTTACGAGCACGCGATCAACGCGATTGATCCGTCGGCAAAAGTCATCAGTTCGGCCTGCCCGCTGCTGGTTCCGCTGATCGAGGAGGGGATGTTCGACGACGACATCACCGACCGGGTGCTCGCTCGCTGTCTGGCCCCGCTTCTCGAACAGGGCATCGACACCCTCGTTCTCGGCTGCACCCACTATCCGCTCCTCCGGGAGGCCATCGCCCGCGCGGCCGGCTCCGATGTCTCGCTGGTGGACTCCGCACAAAACTGCGCCCTGGCCGTCAAAGCCCTGCTGGAATCCGAGCGCCTCGCGGCCCCGCCAGACCGCCTCGGAAGGCTGGATGTCGCCCTCACCGACTCGACAGAAGGATTTTTGCGAACCGCCCAAAAAGCGCTCGCCCTTGAGATCGGAGACGTTGAGCTCCGGGCGGTTCAGGCGAGCGAGCCCTGAGCATCGGGCCGACAGGATATGACTCCTCTCTACCTGAATGGTCGCCGCGTGACTTCCGGCGAGTGCCACCCGGTGTTCAATCCCTGGAACGGCGCACACCTCGCGGATGTTTGCCTCGCGGATGCGGCGCAGATCGGGGATGCGGTTGCCTCCGCGCACGCCGCTTTCCAGACGACCCGGAAAATGACGGCCGATGCCCGCGCCGTCATTCTCGAAAATATTTCCCGACTCATCGATGACCGCCGCGCGGATTTTGTCGCGACGATCATTGCCGAGGCGGGCAAGCCGGTCGTCTTCGCGGAGGCCGAAACCGAGCGCGCACGGCTCACCTTCCGATTCGCAGCGGCGCTCGCCCTCTCCGACGAAGGCCATGGGATCACGATGGATGCGAGCGCACCGGGGGCCGGACACTTCGGGATGGTGAAGCGATTTCCGATGGGCGTTATCCTCGGCATCACCCCGTTCAACTTTCCTCTCAACCTTGTCGCCCACAAGGTCGCCCCGTGCCTGGCCACGGGCAACACGATGCTCCTCAAGCCCTCGCCAAAGGCCCCGCTCTCCAGCCTGCTCCTCGCGGAAGTGCTCGATGCCGCCGGCGTCCCGCCCGGACAGATCAATGTCGTTCCCTTCCACACCGGGCACATCCCCCCGCTTCTCGAAGACCCCCGGATCAAGATGGTCAGCTTCACCGGAAGTGCTTCGGTTGGGTGGCGGCTCAAATCGCAGGCGGTTAGAAAAAAAGTGACTCTCGAGCTTGGCGGCAACGCGGCGGTTGTCGTCGAGCCGGATTGCGACTGGCGGGCGGCGTTCCCAAGATCGCCTCGGCAGCCTTCGGCTACGCCGGCCAATCCTGCATCAGCGTCCAGCGCATCCTTGTCCATAAGGAGATCTACGCCCTGTTCCGCGAAGCGCTTGTGGCCTTCACCGGAGACCGGATCTCTGTCGGCGACCCCTCGTCAAAAGCGACCGTCGTCGGCCCGATGATCGATTCCGCCGCACGTGAAAAGATCCTCGGGTGGATCAAAGACGCCGAAAGTCGGGGTGGCCGACTGCTCACCCCGCTGCGCGTCGAGGGCAGCTCCCTTCTCGGACCAGTCCTGCTCGAAAATGTCCCGCCCGACTGCCCGGCACTCTGCGAAGAAGCCTTCGCGCCGCTCGCCATCCTGCAAAGCTACGACTCGTTTCCGGAGGCTCTCGCGAGCGTCAACGCCTCGGCGTTCGGGCTCCAGGCAGGCGTCTTCACTGCCGACGTGCGCAAGGCTCTTCTCGCCTTCGAAGAACTCGAAGTCGGTGGCGTCATGATCGGTCAGACCCCCACATTCCGCGCCGAAAACATGCCCTACGGCGGAGTCAAAGACAGCGGCTTCGGACGTGAGGGCGTCCGCTACGCCATCGAAGAAATGACCGAACCCCGCTGCCTCGTTATCAACTCCGAGCTCAACTGAGGAAATTAGGCTTATGCGGGATCGAGGCGCTCCGCCCCCTCTAAAAGCGCCGTTTTTCTGCCCGTTGAGAAAGACGGGTTGGCATGCCAGTGGCGGGGCAGGCCCCATTCGCTGACGGAATCAATGCGCCCTTTGGCCGACAACACCTCGCGATCTTCCCCGGTTGCGAAAGACGGCGTAATGCCCGGCCGATTTTTCTCCAGCCGCCAGCCGAGGCTCTTCCCGGCTTGGTTTGCGGGCCACGCCCCGACCGGATCGCTTGTCGGAACAAGAAAGATTTTATTTTTTTTAAAAAAATTGTTGACGATTTTTGATCCCTGGATATTCTGATCATCCCGCAAGCAACAGGGCTTGTGGGAAATTGATCTCCCGAGGGTGACCTCGAAGCATCAGCCGGAGTTGCAAAACAGCCCGGAAGATGTGTCGCCAAGCGGGTCTGCTTTTTGATAGTCTGATTCGAATTTTCGCCGGTCATCGGCAAAATTCAGAACGCAAACAGAAATATGAAATGACAATCAGCAATTGCTGAATTGTGCGTTTCCGTCGGTTTTGTTTTTTAAACTTTGACGATCAATGCGCGGCCCGGTCTCACTGGGCCGCGTAGATGGATAGTCAGAAAATTTCTCCCGTTTAGCGACGGGAGGCAAACTTTTCACGGAGAGTTTGATTCTGGCTCAGAACGAACGCTGGCGGCGTGGATAAGACATGCAAGTCGAACGGGATCACGTTTGTAGCAATACAAATGTGGTCCAGTGGCAAACGGGTGCGTAACACGTGAGCAATCTGCCGGGAAGTGGGGGATAGCTCGCCGAAAGGCGAATTAATACCGCATATGGCCAGGAAGGACATCCTTCCGAAGCCAAAGTCGCAAGACGCTTCCTGATGAGCTCGCGGCCTATCAGCTTGTTGGTGAGGTAACGGCTCACCAAGGCTTTGACGGGTAGCTGGTCTGAGAGGACGACCAGTCACACTGGAACTGAGACACGGTCCAGACACCTACGGGTGGCAGCAGTCGAGAATTTTTCACAATGGGGGAAACCCTGATGGAGCGACGCCGCGTG
>Ga0209697_10000870_pt1 | contig 48871 bp, 39 predicted proteins | sample AliMusrvi5mmetaG_FD_184115 | JGI IMG/M metagenome (GOLD analysis project Ga0209697, IMG submission 184115) | Freshwater lake bacterial and archeal communities from Alinen Mustajarvi, Finland, to study Microbial Dark Matter (Phase II) - Alinen... | ecosystem: Environmental > Aquatic > Freshwater...
ATATCTTAAACGCCTTATCAAACTGTCTCTTTCTCTGGTTCTCTTCCATTGGACACCTCCGCCTTTGAGACGGTTCTATATTAGCACCACCTCTTCATAGTGTCCACTTTTTTGGGGAAGACTCAGAATGCTTATCAACATATACACTCATTGGTATTCCATACTTTTTAATATACCCTTTAAAGCTTTTCATCGCTGGTATCGTTCCTTCATATTCATGAAACTCGCAGAATACTTCACTCTTTGCATCATCTATGTAGCCCATTAAAGCCGCTTCTGGACCCCGATCTTCGAACCATTTATGCCTGCTTCCATCCGATTGTACCATTTCTCCAAAATACAGTTTTCGTTCCCGCCAATGCCTATGCATTTTTGATTTCCGGCTAATTTCCCAAAGTCCAACTTCCAGCAATATCTGCCTTAAACTCTCTCTGCTTATTTTAATTTTGTCTCGTTCCTCAAGTTTCTCTTGCGCCAGCGTTGGCCCAAAACCTTTGTACAACTCTGCACACTTGTCTATTATCAAATCTTTCTTTTCTGAAGATAGCTTCCTTTTAGATTCTTTCCCTCTCAAACCATGAATCAGGCCTTTTTCACCTTTTCCTTTACGACTTCTTACCAATCGCCTTATTTGTCGCTCGCTTAAATCTAATATTTCAGCCGCATCTTTCTGTTTGATCCTTTTGTCTAACACTTTGTTAACTATTTGCAATCGTTTAATCTCTTCTATGCTCATCGTTAGAGTGTCCTTTTTTATCATGATAGCCCTCCGAGGTTCAATACTATCATGATTCCAATAGGACATTTCTACTTTGCTACTTTAGGACATTATCACTTTGCGGTTACAAGGTAATTTAGAGGGCTATTCAACTGTCCAATTAGTTCTCTTTTGCCTGCCGGAAAATTATTATTATGAAACTTAATAAAATTTCTGTAATTTTCTGACATTTCTGCCATTTTTCTTTAAATCAGCTTTTATTCGTAGTATAATATTATACAAACAAGAAGTAGTAGAATTAAATATTTGGAGGAAAAATGAAATCTACTGTACTTGCACTAATGTTCTGTTTTTGTCTTTGCTTTTCGTCCCGCGCAATTGCTGCCTTTGGCCCGGAAATAGACAAAACTCCGGTCTTTGAGGAAAATTTCGACAAGGATAAATTAGATGAAACGGTCTGGAAACTAGGAACCTGGAAAGAGCATAAAGGCCAGCTCTCACCTGACCGCCTTGTATTAAAAGACGGTATGTTAAATATGGTCTTAAGATATGACGGGGCATCAAAAACTGTTCTCAGCTCAGCTCTCCAAACAAAGCAGGAATTCCTTTATGGCCGCTGGGAATTCAGAGCTAAGATTGCCTCCGAAAAAGGTGTACTGAATTCCTTTTATACCATTGACTGGGGTGCGGAGGGTAAAGGTACCAAACAAGAGATAGATATAGAATTTCTTACCATCGCAAAAAACAAAGTTCATTTGGCTGTACATATGGCAGGTAAAAAAAGCACCAGTACTTCACCGGACATAGATTTGGGCTTTAATGCCTCTGCCGATTTTCATGTCTATGGTTTTGAAATTACCCCGGAAAAGATAGAGTGGCTCGCAGACGGTAAGGTTATCTACACTTACAATTACAGCGGCAATGATATTAAAATAAATTCTCCGTATCTCCTGAAACTAAACACCCGCGGGGATTCCGGCTGGGTAAAAGGACCGCCAAAAGCCGATACCGACTGTCTCTACCTGATCGACTGGATAAAATTCTACCCCTATAAAGAATATAAAAAGCCGGAGGCAAAATGAAATACTCTTTTCTTGCGTTTTTGCTCTGCCTGTTCTTTTCTTCCGCTGCACTTGCGGCTTTTAATCCGGATATAGATAAGGTACCCTCTTTTGAAGAAAATTTTGATAAGCCGATAGACAGCGCGGTCTGGGAGGTTGCCGGTTGGAAAGAACACGGCGGGCAAACTTCACCTGAGCGCTGCTACGCGAAAGACGGCATGTTGAATATGCTTTTCAGATATGACGGCGCGACTAAAAGTAATCTCAGTTCAGCCATTGAAACAAGAAAAACCTTTTTGTACGGCAGGTGGGAATATAGAGCAAAACCTTCTTCCGTCAAAGGCGTCCTGAATTCGTTCTATACCATTGACTGGGGTGAAGGCGGTAAAGGCACCAAACAGGAGATAGATATTGAATTCCTGACCGGTGAATTCGTAAAAAATACGGGAAAAGTTAATTATGCCGTACACGCGGCAGGGCATAAAAGCGGCGGGCCCGCCAAAGGCACAGAACTAAATTTTAATCCTTCCGAAGATTTTCATATTTACGGGTTTGAGATCACACCTGATAAAATAGACTGGTTTGTGGATGACAAAGTGCTCTATACCTATACCTACAGCGGCAACGATATCAAGATCGATTCCCCTTATACGCTGAAATTAAATTTTTGGTCTTCAAAGAAATGGATAAACGGGCCGCCAAAAGCCGATACTGACTGTCTTTATCTCGTGGACTGGATAAAGTTCTACCCGTATAAGGCTGGAAATAAATAACGTACTGACAAAGTTCTGCAAATGCCCTCTTATTTAAATTAGGGGGCATTTTTTTTGGCAGGGAAATCAGTAAAAATAGCGGCCGCTATTTTTACTTAAATCTTCTTATCTTCGCACCCAGGGCTTCCAATTTTTTTTCTATCTTTTCGTAGCCTCTATCCAGGTGGTAGACTCTGGATATTTCAGTCGTGCCTTTGGCTCTAAGGCCTGCAAGTACGAGAGAAGCACCGGCCCTAAGGTCTGAAACCATAACGGGCGCGCCGGAAAGCCCTTTTACGCCTTTTATTACGGCGGTATTGCCTTTTGTAGTTATATCCGCGCCCATGCGGTTTAGTTCAGGGACGTGCATGAAACGCTTTTCCCAGATAGTTTCGTTTACTATGCTGGTGCCGCCGGCTACAGACATCAGGGCCATCCACTGGGCCTGCATATCTGTCGGAAAGCCGGGATAGGGCGCCGTATCGATCTTGGAGGGCCTGGGTTTGGCAAGGCCCTTAACCAGAAGGTTTTTTTTAACGCGTTTAACCTCTGAACCCGTATCGATCAGGTTATCTTTTACTGCTTCAATGTTATCTAAAGGCGCATTTACCAGTTCTATCTTACCGTTTGTTATCGCAGAAGCTACCATAAAGGTACCTGCCTCAATATAATCGGAAATTACGTTATAAGTTCCGCCTTTAAGAGAAGTAACTCCCTGGAGCGTAATAGTATTAGTACCCTGGCCTTTGATCCTCGCCCCGAGTTTGTTAAGAAAATTACAAAGGTCAACAATGTGCGGCTCCTGCGCCGCATTCCGTATGATAGTCTGCCCCTGCGCGTAGATGCCGGCCATTAAAATGTTGGCGGTGGCCCCCACGCTTACCGTGTCCAGATATATATCCGCGCCTCTTAATTTCTTTGCTTTCGCTTTTATATAGCCGTGTTCAATAACTATTTTTGCGCCGAGTTTTTCGAAACCCATGAGATGCAGATTAATAGGCCTTTCTCCTATGATACAGCCGCCGGGCATGGCTACTTCGGCCTTGTTATATCGGCCCAGCAGCGCTCCCATCACATAAACGGACGCTCTCATGGTCTTAACCAGATCATAGGGCGCTTTGAATTCCTTGATCGTTTTATTAAGAGCCCGCACGGTATTACCTTCAAAGGAAACCTTGCCGCCGAGAATATTTACAAGCTTATTCATTACCAGGGTATCGTTCAAATGCGGAATGTTGTTAAGCACGCATTCTTTATCGGTAAGGAGCGTTGCGGCCATTATGGGAAGCGCCGCGTTCTTGCTTCCGGAAAGGTTCACCCTGCCTTTCAGCCGGTAACCGCCTTCAACAATAAACTTATCCATTTTTCACCTTTACAATGATAACTCTTTCTATGGACGCGAAGTCCCTTATTATTTTCACTATAGCAAATTTCCCGCTTTCATTAAACAAATTTCTTATACTTTCCGCCTGCCCGAACCCGAGTTCCAGGCAAAGATAACCGCCGGGAAAAAGATATCCCGGAGCTCTTTTTATTATTTCTTTATAGAATTTGAGCCCCTGCTTTCCGCCGTCAAGAGCCTGCTTGGGCTCATAGAGCCGCACGTCCTCCATAAGTTCTTTCATTTCTTCGCGCGGGACATAAGGCGGATTGCTTACTATCAGGTGAAACTTTTTATTTTTCTTAATGTTTTTGAACATATCACTTTCAAGGAACGTTATCTGCCCGCCCACTTTATGCGCCGCCGCGTTTTCTTTTGCAATTTTCAGGGCTTTACGGGAAATATCCAGGGCTGTCATTTTGACAAAAGGGAACCTTTTTTGAAGGGTAACCGCCAGAACCCCGGAGCCGGTACCCAGGTCCAGGATCTCATAGCCCTTGATCTGTTTATTTATCAGTTCCAGCGCATATTCCGCCAGCAGCTCGGTTTCCGGCCTTGGGATCAGCACATTTTTGTCCACTTTAAAAGTAAGCTCCCTGAATTCCTGGAACCCGACAATATATGCCACAGGTTCCTTTTTCACCCTGCGTTCAATAAAACTCCGGAAAATATTAATATCCTCTTCGGCCACCATATTGTTTGAATTCAAATACATATCTATGCGTTTGGATTTTAAGATATGGGCGAGAAAGAGCTCAACTTCTTTTGCGGGATTATCTATTCCCGCTGTTTTTAATATTGTGGCACCGGTTATCAGAAGCTTGCTGATGGTCATTTGCTGTTCTTTTCAAAGTCTTTTAAACGCTCATTATGTTCTATCTCTATAAGCGGATCTATTAAACCGTCAATATGGCCTTCCATGATCTCCGGCAGATTGTATATGGAAACATTGATCCTGTGATCTGTCACCCGGTTTTGCGGGAAGTTATAGGTCCTAATTTTTTCGCTTCTATCTCCGCTGCCTATTTGTGAACGCCTCTCATCTCCGATAAGCTTCTGCTGTTCTTCCATGCGGAGCGCAAGTAGCCTTGTTTTCAGGACCTTCATGCCCTTGGCGCGGTTTTTCAGCTGGGATCTTTCATCCTGGCACGCCACTACAATATTTGTGGGTATATGCGTTATTCGTACGGCGGAATAGGTGGTATTTACGCTCTGCCCGCCATGCCCGCCCGCGCAGTAGGTATCTATTCTGAGTTCTTCGGGTTTTATTTCAACATCAACATCTTCTGCTTCCGGTAAAACCGCAACAGTAACAGTCGAAGTATGTATGCGCCCGGAGGCCTCGGTTGCCGGGACCCTTTGAACACGGTGCACACCGCTTTCATATTTGAGCCGGCTATAGGCCCCTTTTCCCAGCATTGAAAAAATAATTTCCTTAAAACCGCCGATACCGATTTGATTGGACGAAAGTACTTCCGCCTTCCAGCCCCGGGCCTCCCCGTATCTCGTATACAAGCGGAATAGTTCGGCCGCAAAAAGTGCGGATTCATCCCCGCCCGCCCCTGCTCTTATTTCGACTATTATGTTCTTATCATCATTGGGATCTCTGGGCACAAGCAGAAGTTTTATCTCTTTTTCAAGAGCTGATTTTTTTTCTTCCAGTTCCTTTATTTCCTGTCTTGCCAGTTCCTTTATTTCATTATCTCCGGAATTTAAAAGGCCGCTGGAGCCGGCAATATCTCCCGCGACCTTTTTATAATCATTATATTTCTCGACAATGAGCCCCAGGTTGGAAAGCTGCTTCATTTTACCTTGATAGTCATTGCCTCCCTTGGAAACGGCCAGAGCTTCGCTTAACTCATGGTACTTTTTTTCTATGTCCGCCAGGCTGTCAAGAAAGCTCATTATATTTTATGACTTTACGGCTATCTTTGTCGGTTTCTTTTTTGATGCTGTTTTTGGGGCAGTTTTTACGGGTTTGGTCGAGCCTGCTTTTTTGAAGGATTTTTTGAACTTATCAACGCGTCCCGCTATATCGACAAATTTCTGCTGGCCGGTAAAAAAAGGATGACAGTTAGAACAAACTTCCAGTTTCATGTCGGCCTTAGTGCTCCGGGTCTTGATCGTGGCCCCGCAGCCGCAGGTTATTATGGTTTCTTTATATGCCGGGTGTATTTTTTCTTTCATTTTCTTCTCCTTTTTATTTTTTTAGCCCAATTTTATCAGGTTTTATACTTCTCTGATGGAATTTAAGAATTCCTTATTACTTTTCGTTTTTCTAAGTTTGTCCGTAAGCATGGTCATAGCCACATCCGGAGACATCGTATTCCAGAGCCTTCTCAGCATCCAGACTTTTGAAAGGTCATTGGGTGATAAAAGCAGTTCTTCTTTTCTTGTGCCGGTCTTGTTTACATCAATGGCCGGGAAAATACGCCTGTCAACCAGTTTTCTATCGAGCACAATTTCCATATTGCCGGTGCCTTTAAATTCCTCAAAAATAACTTCATCCATTCTGCTTCCGGTCTCAATAAGAGCCGTTGCCAGAATGGTAAGCGAGCCGCCCTCCTCAATATCCCTGGCTGCTCCCAGGAACCTTTTGGGCTTCTGAAGCGCGTTACTGTCAATGCCGCCCGACAGAACTTTGCCGCTTGGAGGCACAACCGTATTGTAAGCCCTGCCCAACCTTGTGATAGAGTCCAGGAGTATAACAACATCTTTTTTATGTTCAACAAGCCGTTTCGCTTTTTCAAGTACCATCTCGGCTACCTGTACGTGCCGCTCCGCCGGTTCATCAAAAGTCGAGCTGATAACCTCGGCTTTAACCGAGCGCTGCATATCGGTGACTTCTTCCGGCCTTTCATCTATTAAAAGTATGATCAGCGTTATCTCGGGATGATTTGCCGAGATACTGTTGGCTATTTTTTGAAGAAGTATGGTTTTTCCTGCTTTAGGCGGAGAAACTATCAGGCCTCTCTGGCCTTTGCCGACCGGGACTATCAGATCCATGACCCTCATGGCTATTTCCTGGGGTTCCTTTTCTCTTTCGAGTTTGATCCTTCTGAAAGGGTAAAGCGGAGTAAGATTATCGAAAAGGATCCGTTTTTTTGCGGATTCAGGAGGTTCGTTATTTACCCCTTCTATCTTTAAAAGAGCAAAATACCTTTCGCCCTCCTTTGGCGGCCTGGCCTGGCCGGAAACCGTATCTCCGGTCTTCAGGTCAAATTTTCTTATCTGGGAAGGGGAAACATAAATATCATCCGGGCTTGGTAAATAGTTATAATTGGTAGACCTTAAAAACCCGAAGCCGTCAGGCAGTATCTCGAGGACTCCGTCCTTAAAAGTAAGGCCTGCATTTTCTTTAACTTTTGCCTTATCTGCCTGGGCCTGCATTATTTTGTAAATTAGGTCCTGCTTTTTAAGCCCCCTTGCGCCTTCAAGCTTCAATTCACCAGCCATTTCTATAAGATCGGCGATTTTTCTCTTCTTTAGTTCAATTATGTCCATCAAAACTCCTCCTGAGTGTATTACTTTTAACCGGCAGCCAGAACCGATCATGTTGTAACCAAGCTAATTATGTAATATTTTAATATTTTTTAGCCCGAAATATTTTTTCAGATTTTTTCCAGCCGTTGACTTGCAGAATTAACTGACAAGTTACTGATTTATATTATTTTTCATCGTAGGTTAATTAGGCTTTCGATATAAGAATTTTACGCTATTTCTTTTATATTGTCAACAAAATTATATTACTGTATAATATTTTATATGTTAAAGGACCTTTCGGAGTTACTTAAAAAAAAGAGCACTTTTTGGTTCGGAATATTCTTTTTTATAAATATTATTTATGCTTTAACGCGGCATTCTGTTGATTTTTACCAGTTCTGGCTTATAAGCAGGAATGCCATATTTTTGAAAGGCTATGATATATATGCAGTTAACAGCGACTTTTCCCAGCCTCTCTTCTTCTGGTGCATTGCGACAGTTTTCTCTGTTTTTACCTATAAAACAGGTTTATTTTTATGGAATATTATGCAAATGCTTCTGGTAACCTGCATAGTAATTCTTATTTCCCGGATACTCGGGTACGGAGAGGGTAAAGACGGCGGGTGGGACGAAGAAAAACACCTAAAAGAAGGAAGTTATGTTATTCCTTTGGTCCTGGCGGCGGTAATAATTTGTGACAATCTCTGGCTGGGACAGGCAAATATCCTTGCTTTCTTTTTCACGGTTTCGGCTGTCTATGCTCATCTCAAAGGTAAAAGCTGGGCTGCCGGAATTTTATTGGCCCTGGCTGTAGCAGTCAAGCTGACCCCTCTCTTATTCCTGGTATATTTTATCTATAAAAAAGATTATGCGGTCTTACCCTGGACTTTGGGCGGTATAGTACTGTTTATGTTCGGGTTTCCCTCAATGCTCTATGGCGTACCGTATACTTTAATGTACCTGCAGGATTATTTAAACCTGGTAATTATGCCTTTCTTTAACAACTCGGTCCGGATACGCGGTACAACCGGATTTTATCATTCAAACCAGTCTATTGACGGCTTTCTCGGCAGGCACTTTACGGATTTTGGGATAAAGGAATACGGAGCGAACGGTATTGGCAAACTTCATAACTACCTTGATCCTGCCAATCTGACCCTGCAGCAAATAAAAAAAATAGGCCTGCTGGTCAAAGCAGCGCTGGTCTTAATGGCCGCTTTTGCTTTTACCGGCAGTAAAAAGAGGGCTCCACAGCTCCTTAAATTTGAATTTGCCCTGGTCTTCCTCTTGATCCTTTTTATCTCGCCTGCTTCCTGGCTCAATCATTTTGTGACGGTATTATTTGCCTACTATGTTTCCTTAAATTATATCAGAGAAAACAACAGCAGCAGTACGGGAAAAAGAATACTTAAGGCCGGCCTGGCAGCGTGTATTTTGTTGACCGCAATTTCTTCGCCGGGCAAATATTTTCAAAGTTTTTCAGGAATGTTCCTGGGGCACTTTATATTAATGCTCGCGCTTTTTCTGGTGCTTTTCATTGAAAAAGCAAGGATAAGGAAAACATGGCAAGCTGCCTGAAAACTCTGCTTAGCAGAAAAACAACATTATTTTTGTGCGGGTTTTTCTTTTTTCTGCTTATTTATACGCTTACCAGAAATACCGTTGATTATCTGAACTTCTGGAGGATAGCCCGGGAAGCTGTTTACGGGAATATTGATCTTTATAAAAAATATACGGCTTTTTCTTACCCCCCATTTTTTTACAATATTATTATTTTTTTCGGGATCTTCCCCGTTAAGCTTTCCCTGGCTTTTTGGTTCTTGTTTAATGTTATAGTTCTTTCCGCCTCCGTAGCAATGATCTTAAAACTGCTCTATTCGGAAGACACTTTCCCTAAGACAGATCCCAAGAGCTGGCTCAAGGTCTTTCTGCCGTTTTTTCTTGCCCTGGGAATAATAGCCGATAATCTTTATCTTGGACAGGCAAATATAATGGTGTTTTTCCTTTGCGTGTCCGCCGTCTTTCTGCTTGAAAATAAAAAACCTCTGGCTGCAGGAATATTAATAGCTATGGCGGCAGCGGTAAAGCTCACTCCCGCTTTCTTTCTGATCTATTTTATTTACAGGCGGGAATGGAAGGCGCTGCTTGGTGCCTTAATAGGCCTTCCCGTTTTCTTTTTTCTCGTTCCGTCGCTTTTTTACGGTTTTGGAAGAGCCTGGTATCTTTCCGGCGAGTTCCTTAAACTTGTGGTGCTGCCCTTCTTCAGAAATGACGCGATAATACGTGAAACGGTCTATTATACCCATCCAAATCAATCCCTGGATGCATTTCTTATCAGGCATTTTACGGTATTGGGTAAAGTTAACTACCCGGGTTTCCTGCACAACGCCCTGGATCCGGCTTTTTATACCCAGGCGCAAATGAAAACCGCCGGACTTGTTGTAAAAGCTTTTCTCCTGCTCTTATCGGGCGCCGCGCTCTTGCATACCAGAAAATTTAAACCGGTAGCAAAATTCGAATATCCCGTAATATTCTTTTTGATACTCTACATTTCTCCTTCGTCCTGGTTGAGCCACTATATTTCGGTTCTCTTTGCCTACTATACTTCGGCGGCCTACATAACAAATGAATACAGTGATAAAACAGGCAGAGCTGTACTTTTAAGCTGCCTTATCTTTGCTTTTGTTGCGACTTCCACGGGGCTCAATTCGTTCATGCAGAGTTTTTCAGGTATGTTTATAGGGAATTTTATCCTTTATCTTGGCATGGTGTTTGTCTGTTTCAAAGAAACTTATAAAAACACATTGCAAGCTCATCCGGAAAAATAGTAAAGCCGCCATATTCCCCTAGATCAGCTTATTTATTTCTTAAGAAGCCCTGCCGCTCTCAAATATTCTTAAATTTACTTTCCAGATTCCTCTCCAGAGCTGACATAGTCCGGTCTATATTAGAGCCGGACTGTACGGTTTCGGCCGCTTTTGGTTCTTCGGCCTTTTTGTTAAGCAGGTCTTTTTTTCCTTCTAATTCATTTTTATAGGCTTCAAGAAGTTTTTTCTCTATCATTTCCCTGGTTTCAGTATTTAAAGGATGGGCAATATCTTTAAAACTGCCATCCGGTTTCTTTTTGGAAGGCATGGCCACGAAAAGTTCGGTAGTACCCTGTATTATTTTAAGATCTCTGACCACAAAACAATTGTCTATTGTGATAGTCGCATAGGCCTTTAATTTTTCTTCATTCCGCAGATGTATTTTTACTTCGGTAATCTCCATTAGAATCCCCCTATGGCAGCCGGTTTAACGGTTTTAGTCAGAAAAATCCGGTTGTATCTATTTTTAAGTTTTCTTTCAATAGTCTCCGCTGCTGTCTTAGAACCCGCGATACCAAAGACCGCCGGCCCGCTTCCGCTCATGAGAGTCCCCAAAGCTCCGGCCTTCCTCAGATCCTCCTTAACCGTAATAATTTCAGGGAACAATTTACCTGCCGGCAGTTCCAGCTCATTATAAAGTACTTTTGCTATATCACCTCCGCTTTGCCCGGTTAAAGCAAAAAACTCTTTAAATGTTTTATCAAAAATACCTGATTTTGTCGAGGAATATTTGTAAGCTCTAAAAACACTGCCGGTCGAGCTTTTTTGTCCTTTAACGATCAGTACCAGCCATATATTTGTGAGCGGCGGGAGCAATTCTTTCAACAATTCTCCGCGACCTTCTCCAAGCTGTGTACCGCCTTTGAGCAAAAAAGGAACGTCACTGCCCAGCTGTAGTGCCATTTTTGAAAGTGTTTTTTCAGGAAAATTGCAGCCAAAAAGTTTATTGCAGCCGTTAAGCACCGCCGCAGCGTTACTGCTGCCCCCGGCCAGGCCTGCGGTTACCGGAATATTCTTAACTATCCTGATCTTAAGGCCGGTTTTTATTCCTGCCTGTTCAAAGAAAAGCTCTGCCGCCTTGTAGGCCAGGTTCCCGGAATCTTGAGGCACTTCGGGTTTATTACAAAAAAGTTCTATCCCTTTTCCGGCTCTCTCAATATGAACCCGGTCCGCAAGGTCTATGGTTTGAAAAAGAGTTCTAATATTATGATAACCATCCGGCCTTTTTCCTTTGACTTCCAGAAAAAGATTGATCTTTGCATATGATTTTACAGTTATTTTTTCCATGTTAAGAGATACCTGCTTAACTCCTGTTCGCTTATCCTGCGGGCTTTCTTAGGTATAAGCATTTCAAATAGAGAATCGGGAAGGTCTATATCAAGCTCCGGATCCAGAAAAGTAAATGTGACCTTATGTTCTCCGGCTGTAAGGTCGGCGGTTGCAGGGATCCCGGAGCCGGTGTTTTTTAGCGTGAAAAGAGAAGTTATTTCCTGGCGGGTTGCTTTCAGTTTAAGCTTGCCGCTATTATTGATAAATACGGAGGCGGGATTATCCGAATCCGCGTCAAAGAGTTCACCTTCAAAATACGCGTTTTCGGCTACAAAGTAGGCCTGTATAATTTTACCTCTGGCAACGAGCATAAAAAAAGGTTCATTAAAGAAGCCTTTGATCTCAAATCTCAGCAGAGAGTCACCTTTTACGGCCAGCAGAGATCTCTTCTTTATTTTTTCCGAAGGGCTTGCGTAACTTACCATAACCGCGGACTTTAGAGTTTTTAAGCCCGCTTTGCCGGAAAGCGGGAGTTGCACCCGTGGCCCCGCGCATCCCGCAAAAAACACAACGAGGAACAGCGCGCAATTATTTAGTTTTTTTAAGTTCATTAAGCTTTTTCCTCAGCTCAGTATTTTCAAGAAGTTTCAGGGATTTTTCATACATTTCAACAGCTTTTTCTGTGAGCTTTTCTTTTAAATAGATCTCAGCAAGATGTTCAAAAATAACAGCATCTTCGCTGCCTGAGCCTTTCATGAGCAAAACAGCCCGCTCTGTTTCTTTACGGGCAGCAGCGAGTTTTCCCATACGGAAATATACCCACCCAAGGCTGTCAGCATACGCGCCGTTCTCCGGCTCAAGCCTGACAGCTTCATTTATAAGTTTTAAAGCTTCTTCAAGGTTCTGATTTTGGTCAGCATAAATATAGCCGGCATAGTTATAGGCCTCTGCATTTTTAGGGTCCAGCGCGAGCACACTCTTGAAACTGCTCACGGCTTCCTCAAATTTGCCTCTTCTTTCCAGCAGGACTCCGAGTGAATATAGGGCCCTTTCATCATCTTTTTTTAATTTAAGCGCCTCCCGGTAGGCGGTCTCGCCTTTTTCATAGTTTTTCGTTTCAAAATAGGCCCCGCCAAGGTAAATTTTAAGATCCACATTTTCCGGCAGTTTTGCGGTGCCTTTTTCCAAAAGCTCTATCATCCCGGGATAATCCTGTTTCTTTGTATAAAGATAAGCCAGGTAAATATAGCCGGCGGGATTAGCCGGATCCAGTTCCACAAATTTTTCGTATGCGGTTTGTGACTCCCCGGGCTTTCCGAGCTCCGCATAGGCGGTGCCCAGCAATTGATAGGCTTCGGCATTAGCCGGATCGGAGTTTAATATTCTTTTAGCGTAAACCAGTACTTCCTGATATTTTTTTTCCTGATATAATATAAGCGCGGCCCGATGCAGGCTGTCCAGGTCATTCGGATCAAGTACAGCAGCTTTTTCAAGAGCTTTTACGGCCTCATCATAATTTTTCAACTGTGCATAAGCCAGGCCGAGGCTTTTATAGGCATGAGGGTCAAATTTTGAATGCTCTAGAAGCTTATTGTACTCCTCTATCGCTTTTTCCGGCCGGCCCTGGATCTGAAACATAAGCCCCAAAGCATAGACAGGTACGGAATAGTCAGGATTAACTTCCACGGCCTTCCGGTAGTATTTTTCGGCGTTTAAGAAATCTCCCTTTTTGCTGTAAGCCAGCCCCAGATTAAAATAGGAAGTATCCGCTCCCGGGTCAATTTCGACGACCCTGTTGAACATTTCAATGGCTCCGGCCGTCTTATCCTGCTTGTAATATATATTTCCAAGATAAAAATAACCGTTAATATTATTAGGCTCTATTAAAATGATCTTTTTACAGATCTTCTCTGCTTCCGGCAGATTTTCCTGTTCAATATAAAATACAACTGCCTGAAGCATAGTTCGTATATCCTTGCTGGTTTTTAATATTTTATCATATATTTTAAAGGCTTCTTCAGGTTTCCCTACTCTGGAATATTCGCGAGCCAAAACCTGGTTTAGCAGGTCTGAATCCGGGTCAAGCGCCAGTGATCTTTTATATTCTTCGATCGCTTCGTCAAAAAGCAGGTTATTTGAAAGCATAAGCCCCCTGCTATAGTATAAATAGGACTGGTAGGGCGGAAACACCTCAGGTTTTTCTCCTGCAGGAGCCGGCAGGGTTCCGCAGCCGCAGAACAAGAGAGCCAGAAAAGGGAGAAAAAAAAGGTATTTTAGGATCCTTCTTAGGCTTAAACTGTTAAAATCCATATCACCGGTCATAAACTTTTCCAAGGTGCCCTTCTTTTTAATGGCCGCCAGAAAAAACGAATTATGAAAGCCCAGCGGAAAAAGCTTTTTTATGGTTCTGGAAATATTATATTCCTTTTTAAATCTGTCATCAATCAGTATTTTATAACCTTTTAAAATATTCACCCCGCTGTCACCCGCGTCAAGGGCTTTTTCTGCGGTAAGCGCGGCAAACTCACCGCTTTTTATGGCATAATAAATACCTTCACCTGTTAAAGTGTTAGCCAGTCCCGCTGCATCTCCTGCCAGGAGCCAGCCTTCTCCAAATACTGTTTTAGGATAATCACAGGGAATTATCCAGGTTGCCGGAGGCTCAACAATGTTCGCGTCCGGTAGATATATTTTGTGCAGTTTAAGATACAGCTCTTTTAAATTTGAATTTTTTTCCGCGCCAAAGCCCGCTGAAATATATTCTTTACCGGCAATAAAAGGAAACCGCCAGAAGTAGCCGGGCAAAATACTTTTATCAAAATAGAATTCAAAAAGCCCGCCGGAACCCCCGGTTTCACACACGGTATTAACGGCTTTGATAGCCTGGCGCCTTTTAAACACTGAAAGCTTTCTTGTAAGCGGTGAGGCGGCTCCTTCGGCAATTATTATTAATTTTGCTCTCTCTTCAAATAGTTCCGCTGCACCTGCACCATTATTAAATTTCTTATATTTTACTCCGCATACGCGGTTTTTTTCCATTATGGGCTCAAAAGCGCAGGAATTTTCTGAGAGGACAGCACCGTTTTCAACGGCTTTTTTTTGCAGCAAATTATCAAAATATTTTCTATTTACGCACGCGCCGAACTTATCCGTAAAATCTCCGCGGTAAGCGGGAAGATCTTCAACAACAACCTTAACTCCTTTAATTATTTTTACATTTTCCGCATCACTAAAGAGTTCTGTTTCTGAAATAATTCCAATTTCCGCAAGTAATCTTACGGTTCTGGGTGTCAAACCTCCTGCACAAATTTTTTTCCTGGGAAAAATACAGCGTTCTATTATTAATACTCGAAAACCTTTCCTTGAAAGGATATTTGCAGCTGTTGCTCCGGCAGGTCCAGAACCTGTTATAATTACGTCATATTTTATAGACACTATATATTGTGGTCATCATTTAAAAAAGCACTATAAAAAAAGAAGCCCCTTATTGAAAGGGGCTTCTTTTTGTTCAACTTATTTAGATTACCGCTTGTTTCAGAGATTTGCTGGCTCTGAAGCGAATCGCTTTCTTTGCCGGAACATCAACCATTGCGCCGGTTTTAGGATTTCTTGCTTTTCTTGCTGCCCTGTCTTTCATTACAAACGTTCCCAGGCCAGCTACTTTTACCTTTGCCCCTGTCTTGATTTCAGAGGTTATGTATTGCACCAAACTGTCCAGAGCCCTTCCTGCTTCCGCCTTGTTGATCTTTGCTATATCTGCTATCTTCTGAACTATGTCCGTCTTTGCCATTTAGGCACCTCCTGGATTTATATCCTTTTTCAAGGATTATTGTTTACTTAAGTATATACAAATCTCCTTTGTTTGTCAATAGTATTTTGAATAAATATTGCTCTTGACAAAAAATACAATGTTTAGTAGTATAGGCTAATATTAATTAGAGGAGCAAAAATAATGCCAGCTGTGGGTAGAAGGCCGTTATTTCCAAATAAAACCAGACGAAACAGGGTTATTCAGCTTATCTTAATAGTCCTTATATTAGCAGGCATTTTCCTTGCATTCAGGCTTATTTTTTTCAAAAGCGTGCAAATAAACGGCCATTTAAGGTCAGCAAAATCATATGTTCACAAAGGAAAGTTCGATGAAGCCTTGAATGAGCTCAATAAAGCACTTGAAATAAATCCTGATAATCCTCTTACTTATGACGGAATTGGCTACTTGTATTTGCAAAAAGGCGACCTTGAGAGAGGCAAAGAATTCTATTTAAGATCAGAAGAAAACAAAGTTAAAAATAGCGGTATTTTTGATCATAATGCCATAGGCCTTGATTTTATTAATAAAGGAAGATATGCACCGGCTTTTGTTGAATTTGAACATTACAATAAACTGACAAACCGCGATTTAAAGGGAGTTTTTGGCCTGGCAATGGCCTATCACGGAATGGGGAGAATTTCCGAGGCGATAACTTCCTATGAAAACGCGCTGAATATCAGCCCAAAAAATCCGCATGTTTTATTTTTACTGGATAAAGCCAAAAAGGAAAAAGAATCCGGCAGTATGCTCTGCATTACGGATAGAAATCATCAACCACTCCTGAAAAAAGATATAAAAAAAGGAAGATCCATCTACCCGGCGGACAGCGCCACGGATAAAATAATCGGTATGAACTCCGAAGAATACGGTAAATTGGGAATGGAATACGCTATGAAAGATCTTATTCCCGGAAATGAAATAACTTTGACTCTTGACCTTGAATATCAGAAAGCCGCCACCTCGGTGCTGTATGATCAAATGGGTTCCATCGTTATCCTCAAACCTCAGACCGGAGAGATCCTCGCTGCGGTCAGCCATCCAAAGTTCAGCCCTTCAGGCATAGATAAAAAATTCGGCAGTTACAAATATAATTCCAACAAACCTTTTCTTAACCGCGCCTTCGAAACACTTTATGAGCCGGGTTCAATCTGTAAGATCATAACTTCTTCCGCGGCGCTGGAAACCAACGCTGATATGAAAGCTATTTTCCCGGTCCAGTGCAAAGGTTCAGCCATCATTGACAATCAAACTTTCTGGTGCTGGGAAAAACATGATACTGTTAAAGATATGAGGGAAGCCATAGATCATTCCTGTAATATTGCTTTCGCTAAAATAGGGAATTTTCTGGGCAACGAGAAGCTGGTTGAATTTGCCTGCAAATTTGGTTTTAACACGCCCCTGAATATTCAAGTGCCGGTAGCCACGAGTACTATTGATACTGACTCGGAAAACAAGTTTACTACCGCGGAGAAAGCAAACGGCCTCGGAAAGAACTACAAGATCACAACCTTACAGGCAGCCATGCTGGCCTCTACGATAGCCAATAATGGTATTTGCATGAAACCTTATCTCGTAAAAGAAATTAAAAATATCAAAGGCGAGGTGCTTTATAAAGAAGAGCCCTCTGTTTTAAATAACACTCTCAAAAAAGAAACTGCCGCAGGCATAAAGAAACTGATGCTGGACGCGGTTGAGAACGGGCTGGGTAAAAAAGCTAAAGTTGAGGGAATAAAAATAGCCGGAAAAACCGGAACAGCCAGATCTTCTAAAAAAGGCCTTGACGGCTGGTTCATATTCTTCGCGCCTGCCGATAATCCTGAAATTGCCGTAGCCATCATCTGCGAAACCGGCGGCAAAGGCATGGAGATCGCCTGCCCGAAAGCAAAACAACTGGTACAGCAGTTAATTAAGAAACAATAAAATCCCCTGCTAAATCCGTTAATTGAGCTCTATTAAAGATCACTTCCAGTTATATATAACCTTATAATTTATCTTCTTTTCCTTTCCCGGTTCAATATCAACCCGGAACTCGATAGTCCTTGAATCGTTTTTCATAAATATATCCGAATATTCCGGGATATCCCAGTTTAGCCACCGGTATAGATGTTCGATGACCCTGACAGTAGTTGTTTCTTTCTTTTGACTTCTTAAAGTTATCTCAAAACTTTCTTCAACTTCATCTCTTTTATTGCTTAACTTGTATCCGGTCTGTTTTCTCTCTCCAACAATGTCAAATACATTACCCAGATAGACTTTTACCGTTTCATCTTTCGGCGTATGATCAATAGAATCCTCGCCGATAAATTCGTTACTGCCTCCTGTATCCTGCCTGTAGAGCTTTACTTTGCCTTTTGGCAGGGCAATTCCAAGGTTATTATCCTCCGAGTTCTTAAACTCAAAGATATTCAAGACTTTCTTATTGCACTTTATCCCGTAGTCCGCACGTTCTTTCCTGCTATAATCATCGTAACCGCTGGTATTGTCAAATTTAACACCATCGTAAACATAGAATCTCTGCCCTTTGACCTTTTCCGCGCGAATAAACTCTATCTGCTTGTTTTCCCTGTCTAAAAGGTCTGTTTTTCGCGGCAAGGAGTAAAGATGGAACTCGTCAAACTCCTTTACTTCCACTCCTGTCGCATCCTTCATCGCGCCCGCAATTCTTGCCTTTTCGGCCATGAAATAGGCATCATTACCCTGCTGATTATTCACTTTATTTACGTCTCCGGCCATAAGTTTTATTGCCGCATTTCTGAAATTCCTGCCGCAATTATTATCTATATTTACCCAGCCGATAATATCCATAACATCGCCTTTTTCAGGTACAACACAATTATAGGTGGCGTCCCATCTCATTCCACCGGTCATGTAGGAGAACTCTGCTTCTCTCTTCCCCTGCTCTTCCGCCTGAATCTTCCACATTAGCGTAGGTTTAATAAAAGAATCAGCGCCAAAATTCTCAAATACGGGCCTTCCGGGAAGCCCGAATACGATTTTTCCGTCCATCTCGACTATTGCGACTTGAGTGGTATATCCGGACTGGGCGTACGAGTAGGGGTTTCCGTACCGGCTAAACGCCTGAGTATGCGGCACATAGGAGCTTCTGATTATTTTCGCCTTTTTAATTATTTCTTTATATGTTTTTGTTGCCTGGTCATATTCACTTACCTTGAATTCCAGTTCTTTGCCTTCATTTTTGTATAAAAGCAGATCTTCGCTCAAAGGTTCAGCTTCAAAGTTCTGCTCCAGTATCTTGAAAACCCTGGAATTATTTTTATCCTTGAGTATCACCGAATCCTGCTGGAGGTGCCTGGCTATATCAGAAACGGAAATAATATTTTCACCTTTTTTCAGGTCCAGCTCAAGACTCTGCTTTACCACCCCAAAATCCTGATTATAGACTGTTACCGAGATATCCTCCGTAAAACCGGCCTGTACAATCAAAAAAAGCGCCAAAACTATGAACTTTTTCATATTTCCTCCCTCTTTCATTTAAGCCTGGAAAGAAGTGCTTCCAGTTTCCAGGCGATTTTTTCATCTAAGATGCTTCCTTTTTTTGTTTCTAAATATTTCCCGGATTCACTGCCGTAATCCAAAAAGAATTTTTCGGCTTCACGAACATCTTTTTGATCATCGGAAATGAACTTTTTAAAGTTTCCTTCAAAATCCTTCACCACATATTTTATTTCTGTTAATTGCGTGGATGCGATCCTTTCTCCCGTAATAACCTCTTTCAGCGGTACAGATTCCTCGGGCCCATTTTCTATTATCTTCCTGTCAAAAACCTTAACAGCTTTTTTAACTTTGAGGGCAGGACTCCCTGCTAATACTTTTTTTTCTTCCTTAACTTCCACAGTTTCAGCTGCAGCCGGATACTTTATTTCTGTTGTTTTCCCTGAATAGATCCTTTCTCCGGGAGCTGTATCTTTCTGTATCGCAGCTTCTGTTTTATATTCCTCTGTAACTTTCGGAATATCATCTTTTTTTATTCTTATCCAAACTTTGCCGGAACTCTGAAAACTGCTTCTTGAGATCCAGAGATTTCCGTGAATATCAATAAAAGCGCCGTTCAACAGGTCTCCTCCCGCGTAGTAATTTCCGGGAATATCCTTAAATTTCAAGAAATAATCCCATTTCTTGAAAAACAGGCCGGCTGTTCCGGATGTAAATACTGCAATGCCGGGAGAGCACTCAATAATACGTCCGATCTTGTCGTTGTTAAAAACCGCACTTGCGGTTTTTAAATAATTATTTTCTTCTTCCAACTTCCTGTTGGGATAGAATACCTCGGACTTTTTCCAATCACCATTATCAAAGACATAACAGTCTTTTTCTGTGAAGCCGCTCCAAGTTGTAAGGTAAATCTTTCCCTCGGGAGTTTTATTGAACCCCCCAAGAAAACACTCCGGCTCAGTCAATTGTTTAAATGTTTTTATGCTGTTTGCTCCGCTGCCATCTTCACGGTAGGCTGTGATTTCCCTGAACACAGAGTACTCCCGGCTGCCGGCAGTTAATACACTCGGCCTTCCCTGTATCAAAACCGTGTCAGGAAGCAAACAGATGAGGCTTGCCGATCTATCAAGAAATTGAATTTTAAACTCTTTATTAGCGCGATTCTTTTTTAAGAATATTTTATAAAAGTCCTCAAACTCATATTTGCCGTCATTTTTAAATATAACCGCGTATTTACTGTTATTTCCGCCGGAAATTCTGCCGTAGACAAGCCAGATATTGTCGTCGGAATCTATACCAAAGTATTGGAAATTACAATCTTTTAGTTCCGGTTTTTCTTCTTCCTTTTCTTTTCTAAAGTCATACGCGTTAATAATATCCACAGTATTATTACCGTCAAACCTGCGCAGAGTACCTGACCTGAATCTATCTGCCTCCCAGTAACAGCGTCCTTTGCTGTCAGTTTTTATCTCACCATAAGCCGGGAACTCGTCATAAACTTTTTCTGCACTAGAAGAACTTAGGATTCCCGCAGAGTCCTTTTTAAGGACTTGAAATATATCCTCTGAATTTAATCTGCCTGTTTTACTGTTTACCAGAAGTATCTTCCCGTCAGGAAGTTTAATTATTTGTTTGGCATTTGCCACCCTGATCCCATGATTAACATCATAAGTATTGACTTGCCCGCCGGGAAGCAGGAGATTTAAACCGTGCCCAAAACCTTTTGCTATCCAGATGAAGCCGTTATCTTCCAGCATGAAATATTCACGGTCACTTAAAAAAGGAGTATTACCCCCCGCGCCGGAAGCATACTTTACCGGCCGTCCTTCTGAAAAATAATACATTTCATTCAGGCTATTTTTTGCAATGTTGTTTTTCGGCGTTATGCTTAAAGCCCAGAGCTTGCCTCCCTGGGCGCGGTAATGCAAAATAGGAATAAAACTTTTTTCCTCGAAATCAAGATCTTTTTTAATCTCCAGCCGGTTGTTATTTATTTTATAATCTACCTTCGCGCATTTATATTCGTTGTAATACTGGCCGATATAGACAATTCCCTCAGCCGGTTCTATGATATCGTTTACACCTGCCAAACCAATATCCGCGCATGCTGTTTCATAAATTTTACCGGTTTTAAGTAATAAAAAATTATTTTTAAACACATTTTCATGCACTCTGCTGTTCGTTGACCAGATCCACACGCTGCCGGGAAACTCCTCGGAGAATTTTATGGTATTTACATCCAGTTTATCTCTGTCAGCTTTGCTCATGTCAAGCTGTTTAACAACTACCCCGTTAAGCCTTATCTCGCCCCTTTCGGTAACCAGCAATCTGTCACCGCCTGAGGTATGAAAGAAATTAAATATCCGGAAACTTTCCTCCAGTTCTTTCAGTTTTCCTTTCTCCATGACTGCCAGGACAAAGATACTGGAACCTTCTTCCGGCCTTTTCAGTTTTTCTTTTTCGGAAGCACCGGGTGAATATATTCTTTCCCGTTGATACACGGCATATAAAGCATCGAAACCCCAGAGTTTAATAAATTCCAGGCCTTCCCCAGGATATTTTTTCAATTCCCCGGAAGAATAACCGTAAAGCTCGCGATTCATGGTTATCCATACATTCATGGAAGAATCCCGGACTATATCAAATCTGGCAGCCGGAAGGTTTTTTAATTGCAGGAACGGGTTATTTGAAGATATTTTATCTTCTATTGCAAAAAACGACACTGTGATCACAAGAATAATTACTGATATTTTGAAAGCAAGGCTTCTATTTTCCATAGGATCCTTTGATCTTTTTCTTTTTGCAGCATCTTCTTCAAATATTCGCGCCCGTTTGCTCCGGCTTTAATAAAATACTTTTCTGCTTCCCTGTTATCTTCAATCAGACCGCTTAAAAGATATTTATAAGCTGTTTCTAAAGAATCAATGTTTGCCGCCGGAAATACAGGAATGCCGGCTTGCGGTTGGGCATCCATCCCGGGTCTTTTTGCCTCAGGCGGGCGCAAAACACCCGCTTGAATAGATTCAAGAAAAAGCCAATAGTCACATTTGCAGACCGGATATACCGAATTATTTATTAAAAAATCCTTCCTTTCATTCCAAACTTGCGGTTTTAAAATAAACCAAAGTGCTCTATTTGCAACGAACATTTCCTCAGAACGAAACTGGTTTTTTACCGTGATATTTGCTTTTCGGCCGTCAAAATTGCGGACAGATATATTGCCTTCCGAAAATTCAAATACCGTCCCGTCTCCGGTTTCCAGGGTCCTTCTTTCGGCCCTGGTATAATCCGACGAGTATAATGCTGCTATCTTTTTATCCAATAGCTGCCATTTTCCGTCTACAAGCATATATCTCCGCTCCAGTCCTGTCACTCTATCCCGCAGCGTGACAACTATTGATTCTCCCTTATATCCGGCCGGGTCGGAGATCTCAAGTCCATTTTCACCGTTTATATCTTTACTTTCCAGGAGCTCCCAGGAGACTTTATTAAAAAAATAAAGTTTTCTGTTAAAGTGATAGTCCGCCATAACAATATGACCGTCATCGGAAAAGACAGTGTTTATTTTACGGATACCGGACATATTCAACCTGTTCCAGGCCTTTTCCGCGGCAAGCTTGCTGTATATATCTTTTAATTTTTCTTCCTTTACCGTTCCATCCTTATACTTGATTACCCAGACATCTGCGCCGGCAACCAGCACCCAGATATCATTTTCAACGCCTTTGCAGATACCCAGCAATTCAGGATTTAATAGCCGGTCATTCTGCCGTATTATTTTTACTTCTTCGAAGACATTTAAGACTTTTTCATTCACATTTGGCCTATATTTCGTTAACCAGCCGTCACTATCAGACACAAACCAGACATCGCTGTTTGCATCAAATACCGGAATACATAACGAATTGAATAATTCCCAGCCTGTTTTATATTTATCGCTATTTATTGAACTGTCGTAACTATACCATTCCCGGGGATAAGCATACCCGCGCTCCGGAGCCGCGAATAAATAAACAAGCTCCCTGTCGCGCAATATTGTTTTGACCAAAGGCTGAATAAGCCCGTCAGACCAGCCATACTCCTTGATACTGCCGTCTTTTGATATCTTCAATGCTTGAAATTTATCGCCGCTGATCCAGACAGCACCGGAAGCATCTTCGCAAAGTTCACGGGTATAACTCCCTTCAAATCTTAGGCTCAATCCTGATTCAATATTATTCTTCAGTAACTCTATTTTTCCATAGGTTACAAGAAAAATTGAATAGTAGATATTATATGCGTTCGCCGTCATTTTATTCCCGGCAATAACTATTATCCGTCCATCTCCCGTCCGCAGCGAATCGGTAATAATATAGTTTTTAATTATCGAAATACTTGTTCCTTTTGGCGCCAGGACCGGTATATTGCCGGACGATCTCTTTAATTCAAATAGCCAGGAACCACCGGCGTAAAAACTGACGAGAAATTCCCCTGACGGCAATTCGAGAATGCCCGCTACTTCGTCATTGGCTTTAGTTGCAAACGGCAACGCAAATAATTCTTCATTATCACAGCACAAAAACCCGTCAATAAACTCGGTATCATCCAATAAACTCCGTTTTTGGTAGTCCGACCAGATCCATATTTTTCCTTTTGTATCTTCATAAAATTTGAGAGGAAGTTTTATATGCTCTTTTTGACTCTTGCTTGTTCCCTGATTTATTTTTGTAGTATATATGAATTCTGACATTTTTAAACCGTTTATTACGGTGATCTTGTTTTCCTTTCGGCATATCCAGAGCCTGCCTTTTGAATCCACAAATCCGTTGTTAGGATCGGCTTGTCCGTGGAAGACCTCAAGATATCTTTTGCCGTCGAAATACCTTACACTATCTGCAATTATTTTCTGACGCGCGGGAAAGGTGTCTTCCTGACTATTAATTGCTTCGCTATAGAAGATATAAGCGCCTTTTGCCGCACCCAGAGCATTAAGAGCCCGGCCTCTATAATTCGCGCTTGAGCCGGCTTCAAGAAGTTTTCCTTTTTCATAAAGATAAACAGCTTTTTCTTCAATGAGCCAGATATTACCTTCAAGATCTTTTACCGCGGTTACGGTTTCACGTGAAAGAGGCCTTACCTGTTTAAAAGGGAGAAAGCTCTCAGTTTTCCGGCCGGAAGTATCTGCTTTGGTTTGCCTGTTAATTATATTTTGACCCATAGGGGCGCAGGAGACAAGAAGGATAGCTATAAAAAACGCCCAACAAATACTTTTCACCAGGACTCTCCTCCGGTAAAAATGCTTCTTATTTATTATATCAGAATTGAACAGCCGGTTTCTATATACCTTTTCAGAAATTCTGAAATTCCTCAATAAAGCAGAATCAGGCAGCATTAAAATTGTAGTTGCTTTCCGCCTGAGGCATGATATCAAGCATTTTTGGCCTCAAAAATTAGGCAACTACAAAAAATATACAGAATGAGGATTTTCTGTGCCTTTTTTGAAAGATTTATCTTCCGGATGTTTTGAATTTTGTGAACTTATAGGCAGGTTATTGGGCTTAGTGCTGAAGGAGATACCGTCTAAGCATATCAAGGGCGCTTTGAGCCGTTCTTTCTTTTATCCAGATACGTTCACCACTAAATCTAAACTCTTTACTGAGCATCTCAGTATCCGTTGAAATAGCTATATAAACCAGCCCGACCGGTTTTTCCAGAGTACCCCCATCCGGCCCCGCTATACCGGTGACGCTCAGTCCTATATCTGAACCCGCGAGTTTTCTTGCTCCTTCCGCCATTTCTTCCGCGACCTGCTTGCTCACAGCACCGTACATGTCAAGGCTGATCTTTTTTACCGCCAGCGTGTCTATTTTTGCCTGGTTGGAATAAGTTACGGCCCCGCGCAAAAAGTATGCGGAGGAACCCGGAACATCTGTTAATCTGCTGGAAAGCAGCCCGCCGGTGCAGGATTCAGCCGTCGCGAGCGTTAATCTCTTTAAAGTAAGCAGCATGGCGGCCGCTTTTTCCATTGTATCCTCATTAACGGCAAAAATATTTTCATGAAGCTTATCTCTAAGTTGAAGTTCCAGCTTGCTTAAGAGCTCGTCGGCTTCTTTTTCGTCTTTTGCTCTTGCCGTCAGCCTGATCTTAACTTCCAGGTGGGAAGCAAGCAAAGCTATGGTCGGATTTGTGCAAAATCTGAAAAGTTCATTGATAAGTTCATCAATTCTGGATTCACCCAACCCGTAAACTTTGAGGACCCGGGATTTAAGTATGCCTTCAGATCTGAAATGCTCTTTAAGAAAAGGAATAACGCTTTCCGTCATCATAGGTTTCATTTCGCTGGGCACGCCGGGAAGTATTATAATAAACCTTTTATCAACAGGTACAATAAGCCCGGGCGCGGTTCCATTCTTATTCTCGATTACTGTAGAGCCATTGGGAACAAGTGCCTGTGAAAGGTTGTTTTGCGGCATTTTGATCTTTCTCAGGTCGAAAAAAGACTGCATATGCTTCAAAACATTTTCATTAAGAACAAGTTTAAGGTTAAAGGTTTTCACAAGGGCCGCGCGGGTAACATCATCCACGGTCGGTCCGAGGCCTCCGGTTATTATTACTGCATCAGAACGGCTCAGCGCAAGTTTGATAGTTTCAGAAATACGTTTTTCATTATCACCCACAGAAGTTTTATAATAAATATTCATCCCGGCTTCCGCAAGCCTCTGCGAAATAAAGGCAAAATTAGTATCCACTATCTGCCCGAGAAGAAGTTCTGTCCCTACAGTAATGATCTCTGCGTTCATATAAGTATTATACTACAATAGAACTGCAATTGGCGAGAATAAAATATGGCCCTGAAAACAGGGCCTGATATTCCGCCCTTAGGTACATCATAGGCGGACACAGATGGGTATTAAGATGACACAGATAAAATAAGAAAAGCTGAGCAATAGAATATTATAATATCTGGTTTAACGACTTCAAATCCAACGGGATTTGCAGGATTCGGCCATCTTTGCTTTTATATAATAAATGGCCTTTTTCCAGAAGATATTCAAATATCTCTTTTGTTATTTCTACATCATGCTTGCAATACTCTATTATAAGATCTATTTTTCCTTCCTTAAACCATTGCAGAGATTGCAGGCCGTCCGCTGATTTACCCTTATTCAGGTTGACCAGGCTCAAATGATCCAGAGATAAGCGAAAGCCCAGCTGTTCATAGATAAGGTCCAGTATATCAAGTGTGGGTATTTTCGAAAAATCTATCGTTGTGTAGCCCTTGAGCACGCCCCAATCAAAACGTTTAATATTGAAACCTATTACAAGGTCTGCTTTTAAGAACATATTAAGCATTTCTTTTACTTTTTCCTCGGGAAAAGCGTAGTATTTATCTTCCTTGAACGAATAAACAACGCCGATCGCCAGGCCCATAAGATGGGTATTGTTCCAGCCGCCGACTTCCGCCGCACTTCTTTGGGTTTCGCAGTCAAAGACCAGGACATTTTTACCGGCAAGCAGCTTTTTTATGTCCACTCCCTCTATTTCAGCTTCTACAATTTTAAGAAGGTCAGTTTTGTCTTTATGAACAACTTCAACACAAGCAAGCTTGCCGGTTCCTGTCAGGAAATTATTTAAAAGTGTTATAGCAACATTTTTATCCAAAGGTTTGTTCCCGCTCCCGCATTTTGAAGATTGAATACAGGAAGGACAACCAAAATCACAGGGGCAGCTGTTGAGCATTTCAAGGGTTGTTTTTATCAGTTCCGGCGCCATATCATAGGCCTTTTCCGCAAGGCCGACTCCGCCCGGATGCGCGTCATAGATAAAGATCGCCGGCGTTTTTGACGCCGGATTGAACTCCATGGATACCCCGCCGGTATCCTGCCTGTCGGAAAGCGTGAATAAAGGCAGCATGGAGATAACAGCATGCTCCACGGCATGGATCCCGCCCTGGAAATCACCGATATCGCAGGTAATGATCTTGCCTTTCAAGGCATCCGGTATCTCAAACCAGAAAGCCACGGTTTCAAATATATGGGGCGGCAGGTGGAGTTCATGTTCATCAAAGTTTATCTGGTTATACATTTTCTTTCTCACATAACCTACAACTTTTTCTGTAACCTTGACTTTTCCGAGTTTTATTATTACTTCCCCCTGTTGTTTCTGTTTAAAGACATCCATTACCTCTATTTCCTCGGTGGACCGGGGCTCGGTGTAATAGTCCACATCGGCCTCCCTTACTTTTACCTTTTTTGCCGTAAGATCAAGTTCGAGCACCTCATACTGGCTGCCGGAGTGCAGGTAGACGGCATTTTGAAAGCATTCTCTGAGCACTCTCGGATAATCTACTTCGCCTATTATCCTGTTCTTTACGGCGTCCACAACGACAAAAGAATCTCCTATGGATCTTATGGAGAGGAACCTGGAGGGGTAACGTTCGAAACTATGGTATTTTCCGTCACTGCTCTTTTGAAGTTTGTTATCTTTAGTAAGTTCATTTAGAAAATAGGGCAGAGTAGCCCCATAGAGCGAGATATCCAGTTCCGTGTCAAGCGGTGCTTCAGAAGCCGCGCAGGTTAAATGCGCTTTTGAAATTACCGGATTATGGAAATCAACGACGGCGGTCTCATATTCTTTTTCAAAGAATTTTACCGGATTGCTCATAAAATACTGGTCCAGGGCATCCTGCAGGGCGATAAGTATTACAAGAGCTTCCCCGACCCTGCCGACCCGGCCGCTTCTTTGCCAGGTGCTCATGATGCTGCCGGGGTAGCCCACAAGTATACAGACATCCAGGCCCCCGATATCAATCCCTACCTCCAGCGCCGAGGTTGAGATCACGCCCAGCAGTTCTTCAGAAAATAGTTTCCGCTCAATTTCCCGCCTTTCTTCGGGTAGATAGCCGGAACGGTAAGCCGCGATCTTTGTTGTATATTTAAGTCCCAGCGCGGATATCCATTGGTAGATCAACTCCGTGACCTTCCGGGCCTTTGTAAATACGATGGTTTTCATATCCCTGCTGATGCACTCCCGCAGCAGGTGCGCGGCCTCAGTATAAGGGCTTTCCGCGGGATTCCAGAGAATAAAGTATTTTCCCGGTGAAGGTGCCCCGTTTTTTTCCAAAATTTCAAAATCAAGGCCCGTAAGGCCTGTAATAAACTCGCGGGAATTTGAAATTGTCGCGCTGGAGCAGATAAAAACCGGATCACTGCCGTAAAATCTGCAAACTCTTCTAAGCCTTCTTATAATATGCGCAACATGCGAGCCAAAAACACCCCGGTAAGAATGCACTTCATCTATTACCACATATTTTAAATTCCTGAAATACTCTGCCCAGCCCGCGTGATAGGGCAGGATCCCGAGATGGAGCATATCCGGGTTGGTAAGTATTATATTCGGCGTTGACTTTTTAATTTTTGTTCTCTGATAGGAAGTTGTATCACCGTCATAAATAGAAGCCAGCGGAAAATCTTCCGCAAATATGTTCTTTTTAAAGTCCATGACCGTATTAAACTGGTCATGCGCCAGCGCCTTTATCGGATAAAGGTATAAAGCCCTGGCCCGGGGATCTTTAATAATACTGTCTATTACCGGAATATTGTAGATAAGTGTTTTACCGCTTGCAGTAGGCGTGAGCACGCATACGTTTTTTTTCTTTTGAATAAGCTCAATAGCTTCCGCTTGATGAGCGTAGAGCTGTTTAAAACCAAGAAAGTGCAGAGTACTTATTATCTGTTCCGAGAGCCAAGCCGGGAAATCAGCGAACGAACCTGTTTTTGGCCGGATATAGTGGGCATGAACAAGGCACTTTGCATGTGCCGGATCATTACTGAGGTGATTTATGAAATTTTTAATATCTACCGGCATTTTTACCTGATGATATAGAGAAATAAAGGAATAGTCACCATCGAAATACCGGTCGTTACAAGACAAGCGGCCGCCGAATAGTTCGGATCCTTTTTATATTGCGTCGCAAAAAGTATCGCAGAGAAACCTGAAGGCATCGCCGCCTGGAGTACAATTACCGAGCGGACCACCGGATCCAGTTTAAACAGCATAGTCATTAAGATTATAACGGCCGGGGCAAGCAGTAATCTTATAAAGACTATCAGGAACATATCTTTGCTTATAAACAATTTTCCCACACCTTCAAGTTTAATATTGGCCAGGATGGCGCCTGTTATCAACATGGCCATAGGAGTAGTCATACTTCCGACAACTTGCAGCGGGGCAATAATAACGGACGGCAGGTTTACCCGGGACATGGAAAGGACAAACCCCGCAAAGAGCGCGACAATACCCGGATTTATGATCCTTTTCAAAGGGAACTGCCCGGCGGCATCTTTACCGGTGAACATTCCTACACCCGCTGTCCAGAGAAAAATATCGGCCATAAAACCGAACAGGAACACATAGATCACGCCCGCGGGGCCATAGAGCATACCCGCAAGAGGAATTGAAATAAAATAATAGTTGGGGAACATGTTCAGAAAAATATATTGTTTTTCTTCTTTTCTAATTTTGAATAGTTTAGAAGATAAATAAGCCAGCGGCAAATTAACAAGAATTATCAGAATAAAAGCAAAAAGCGGAAGAGCCGCAGTTGAAAGCAGCATCTCCCGCTTATAGGTTGTGACCATATTTGCGATTATCAAGCAGGGTATCGAGACATTAAATACTATCTTAGTAAGCCCTTCAGTGGTCTCCTGTTTGATAATATTAAGCCTTCCGGCCGCAAAACCGACTCCGATCATGATAAAAACACTCAGGATGGAATTAAAAATATTTCCGAAAGTTTCGTTAAAGATTGTCGCCTTCTCCCAGTCTTTCTTTTCTGGCCTCGATAAGCGCTTCTTCAAAACATTTCAAACCGTCCAGTACTGCCGGAGCGGTAATGGTCAAAGGCGGGCATATTTTTATTGTCCCGCTGCCCATTCCCACCGGGGAAAAGAGCATCAGCCCTTTCTCTACGCATTTCCCGACGATAAGGTGTGCCAGGTCACCGTCCGGGTCCCTTGAACCTTCTTTTACAATATGAACGCCGAAAACCAGGCCTTCACCCTGCACTTCCCCTATAATGTCGCTGTGCCTTTCTTTTAATTTGAGGAATTCTTTTTTGAAAAGAACCCCTAATTTTGCCGCATTCAGTACGAGTTTATGTTTAATAATATAATCAATGTTGGCTATGGCCGCGGCTACACAAATAGGATTGCCGGTATGCGTGCTTGTCATGGTATTCGGCTCATAAATGTCCAGCACGTCCTCCCGCCCGGCTACGGCAGACAGCGGCAACGAACTTGAAATACCTTTTCCGAAAGTCATCAGATCGGGCACTATACCGTAGTGTTGAAAAGTAAATAATTTTCCGCTTCTGCCGAAACAGGCCTGCACTTCATCACAGATCAAAAGTATCCTGTTTGCCGTACAGAATTTTCTGAGTAATTTCATGAAGCCCTTAGGCGCAAATGTAGCCCCTGCGCCCTGGAAGCTTTCAAGTATAATACCGGAAATCCTGTCTTTAGGTTTGCCTCCAAACCTTTTGCTGAGCAATTTTGAGAATTTAGTGAAACATTCCTTATCGCAGCCCCGGTACTCAGGTTTGCCCCACGGGCACCTGTAGCAGTTAGGGAAAGGCATATTATGCATATCTTTATCGACATTGACTATCCAGTCCTTAAGCACGGGTGTTCCGCCTATCATCTGCGAACCAAGCGTCCTGCCGTGAAAGGCCGCGTTAAAAGAAACTATGCCGATCTTTCTTTTATCGGCTATCTTCTGGCCGTAAGTCCTTGCAAGTTTCAGGCAGACTTCAACGGCCTCAGAGCCGGTAGTTAAAAGAAATATTTTTTTGAGCGGGTACGGAAGCAGCTTTGCAAGTTTTTCCGTAAGGTCAGCCCTGGCTTCCGAAGGGAAACAATAGTTATGGAGCAGATTCTTATTAATGGCCTTGATCATGGCTTTTTTTATCGCGGGATTGGAGTGCCCTGCATTGGCTACAAGAACACCTGAACTCCAATCAAGCCATTTATTGCCGTATTTGTCATAAACATTGAAGTTTATTGCGTGATCCCAGACTGCCAGCGGCTGGCCGGACATGGATCTGGGTTCATATTTTCTCAAGCGTTTTATTGTTTCCAAAGACCGCGGCACAGGAAATTTACCGGTCACCATCCTGCGGAACGGTGTAGACACATTTTCGATCTTATTTATCTTCATGCTAAACTCTTTTGCCATAGTAATGCCTCCCAGCATTGTGTTCCGGACATTTAAGTCCCAGAAGAATAACTCTTAATTACTTAACTTTGTTCCTGTTGCTATATCCAACCCCGGTTTTCCATTGCTGTTATTATCTCATCAACCGCAAGAACCAGCCCGGCTTCTTTATTCGTAAGCTTCCGGTCTTTTTTCAATGCCAGCAGGCTCGTAAAACATCGCTCAATGGTTTTATCTATAAACTCGAAGACTTCTTCAGCGCTGGTAAGCGAACCTGATTTTGCACTTTTCCATTCTATATAGGAGGCTATGACCCCGCCCGAGTTGGCAAGAATATCCGGGATAACTTCAATCCCTCTGCGTTTGAAGATCTCATCCGCTTCCTTTGTAGTCGGGCCGTTAGCACCTTCAACAACAAGCTTTGCTTTGACCTTACCGGCAGTCTTATCCGTAAGGACATTTTCACAAGCCGCGGGTATCAATATATCGGCGGCAATTGCAAGCAGGCCTTCATTGGAAATTGCTTCACCTTCAAATCCAGTTAAAGAGTTATTCTTGCTGTAATAACTCATAAGTTTCGTCACATCAAAACCTTTATTATTAACCAAGCCGCCGTTCAGGTCAGAAACAGCCACTACTTTAGCTCCCATTCTATCAAGAAAAAAAGCAGTCCAGCTTCCCACATTACCGAAGCCCTGAATGGCAACTTTCATGCCCTTAATGTCTTGTTTATACAATTTTCTCAGCCCATACATGGCGGAGAAAGCAACTCCTCTTCCCGTGGCCTCTTTTCTGCCGGGGAGGCCCCCTATACCAAGAGGTTTGCCCGTAACACACTCCTGCTTGTGTGTTTGACCGTAAATTGTAGCCATTTCTTTAGGCCCTGTTCCCATATCCGGGGCCGGCACATAGTATCCGGTTTCAAGATCGCTCCTTATTATGTGCACAAATTCTTTTATGATCTCTTTTTTCATATAGGAATCCAGCTTTGTGCTGTCCATACGAATTCCTGATTTACCGCCGCCAAAAGGGATCCCGGTCAAAGCAGTTTTCAAAGTCATGCGTTCAGCAAGATCCGTAGTCTCGTCAAGTGTGACGTTCTTATCGATCCGGATCCCGCCTTTTGCCGGCCCCCGCGCGGTATTGTGATAAACGACAAAAGCATCAGCAACTATCAGTGTCTTATTGTCAACCCAGATATTCAGATTGATTATCTTCTTTTCTTCAGATTTCAATAAAAGCAGGCCGGCATTTTTTTTGCCTTCAAGCTCTGATTTTATTATATCCAGGTCAAAAATCGACATATTGCCTCCTTGACCCTGTTGCTTGCCTTAAAACCATATTGCTTTACCATATTAATGCCTCCCAGCATTGTGTTCCGGACACTTAAGTCCCAGAAGAATTACCGGTTCCAACCTCTATTTTTCAATTTTATGGTATTAGAATAACCCGACAACCCTGCCGTTCTTATCAAGATCAACTTTCATACCCGCAGGAGCAGTAGGAAGGCCGGGCATGGTACGCATATCACCGCAAAGCGGGTAGAGGAAACCTGCCCCTATAGACGCTCTAATATCCCTTATCGGAAGCGTAAAGTCCGACGGACGGCCTTTTAGCGAGGGATCATGGGACAAGGAAAGATGTGTCTTGGCCATGCAGACCGGCAGTTTATCCCAACCCAGCCCGCTGTAAAGTTTGATCTTGTCTTCCGCGGCAGCCGAATAAGAAACACTTTTTGCGCCGTAAATTTTTGTCGCGATCGTAAGGATCTTTTCTTTGATAGAGGCTTCCAGCGGATAAAGGAAATTAAACTTTGATTTTTTATCACAGGCTTTCACGACCGCGTGTGCAAGTTCTTTCCCGCCTTCTCCGCCTTTTTCCCAGACATCCGAAAGCACCGCGTCTTCTGCTCCGGCTTGCAGAGCTCTCTGCCTGATAAATTCTATTTCTTTATCGGTATCGGTAGTAAATTTATTGATGGCTACGACCACAGGAACACCGAAGATCCTCGCGTTTTCTATCTGTTTCTCCAGGTTACAGACGCCCTCTTCAATAGCTTGCAGATTTTCTTTTAACAAATCCTCCGGAATAGGCTTTCCGGGCACCACCATGAATTTTCCTGAATGCATTTTTAAAGCCCTTACCGTACAGACCATTACCACGCAATTCGGTATAAGTTTGCTGTAACGGCATTTTATATTCATGAATTTTTCCATTCCCAGGTCCGCGCCAAAGCCCGACTCGGTAACTACATAATCACCGAGTTTAACCGCCATCTGATCCGCTATTATTGAATTATTCCCGTGCGCGATATTAGCAAAAGGTCCCGCGTGCACAAAAGCCGGTGTATGTTCGGTGGTCTGCATTAGCGTGGGTTTAATGGCATCGCGCATAAGCACAGCCATAGAGCCCGCGACCCCCAGATTTTCCGCTGTTACCGGTTTGCCATCCTTGGTAAAAGCCACAACTATCCTGCCCAGCCGCTGGCGCATGTCCGCTAAACTTGTGGTTAGAGCAAGTATGGCCATAACTTCAGAGGCAACAGAGATATCAAAGCCGGTCTGCCTGGCAATACCGTCATCCTTGCCTCCCAAACCTATAATTATATTCCTTAATGACCTGTCGGATATGTCCACGACTCTGCGCCATAAAATATTATTGAGGTCAATTCCAAGTTTATTTCCTTTGTGCAGATGGTTGTCCAGAAAAGCGGAACAAAGGTTATGCGAAATAGATACCGCGTGAACGTCTCCGGTCAAATGAAGGTTAAAATCTTCCATAGGCACGACCTGGGAGTACCCTCCTCCCGCAGCACCGCCTTTAATTCCAAACACCGGCCCGAGTGAAGGCTGCCTGATAGCTGTTATCACTTTTTTCCCTATTTTTGCAAGGCCCAGGGAAAGCCCGATAGTTGTGACGGTCTTACCTTCTCCAAGCGGGGTCGGGGTGATCGCCGTAACATCAATATATTTACCCTGAGGACGGGATCTTACGCGGTCTAATAATTCGAGCTTGATCTTGGCCTTGACATCACCGTAAAGCTCAATTTCGTTCCTCTTAATGCCTATTTTTTCGGCAATATCAGTTATTGGTTTAAGCTTGACCGCCTGCGCAATGTCAATATCTGAAGGTACTTTAACTTTGTTTACTTTCATAAGGCCCCCTTTGAAATATAATGACTAAGCACTAAACAAGCTCTTAGCATTGATTCTTTAAATATACATCAACGATATTTAGGCTTTAAAACCTTAAAAACTTTATGCCACCTTACGAACTTCTTTCTCAGTATTCGTCCGGAAGGTCTTTTAACTGGGAATAGGTAAATACCGGGCCGTCTTTGCAAATATAAAGATGCTTGACATTACACCTGCCGCACTTGCCCAGACCGCATTTCATTCTCATTTCAAGTGTGGTGACTATCTGCTCGGGTGTAAAGCCCAGGTCAAGCAGTTCTTTAAGGACAAATTTTATCATGATCGGGGGCCCGCAGATTATTGCCACTGAATCTGCCGGTGAGGGGTGCACTTCTTTTAAAACAGCGGGCACAAAACCGACTTTATGTTTCCAGCCGTCAGCTCCTTTATCCGCAGTAAGTATTATTTCGGTATCCGGAACTTTTTCCCAGTCAGAAAATCTGTCCTTATAGCAGATATCCAAAGGGCTTCTTGCCCCGTAAAGGATAGTTTTCTTTTTAAAATCCTTAAAGGTATCAAGCGCAAATTCAATGGAGGACCTTAGTGCCGCTAGGCCCACTCCGCCGGCAATATAAAGCAGATTTTTGCCCTGCCATTTATCAAAAGGAAACCAGTTGCCGTAGGGGCCCCTGAGCCCGACTGTCGCGCCAATCTCAAGTTCATGTATGGCCTCTGTGACCCGCCCTACTTTTCGTATGGTACATTCCACAAATTCACTTCTGGTCTGGGGATTGGCAAAAGTAAAAATAGTCTCCCCTATGCCAAATATATCCAGTATTAAAAATTGGCCGGCTTTCCAGGTAAAAGTTTTTCTTACTTCAGGGTCCTGAAGTTCAAATTTATAGCTCTTTATGTCCCCGGTTTCGGCCTTTATCTCAACTACCTTTGCCAGGTGCGGTTTGTAAATATTTTCAGCCACTCTACTCTCCCGTAACTTTAGCTTAATTTATACTAAACGTTCTCTATGACACTTCTTATGTCAATACTGACCGGACAGGCTTTTATACAGCGGCCGCAGCCCGTACAGAGTTCTTCCTTAAAATTGTCCACATGGTAATTAAATTTATGCATAAACCTCTGCCTGAATCTCTTTTTGGTGTCTATCCGCGGATTCACCCCGCCGGCCATCCTCGTAAACAGCTCGCTCATACAGGTATCCCAGCTTCTCACCCTTTCCGAGTTAATATTGTCAAAAGCTTTCTCGGTAATATCAAAACAATAGCAGGTCGGACAGACAAAAGTACAAGCGCCGCATTTCACGCAGGGCAAATGAGCGGTATCCCAGTAACTCGAATCAAAAGAGGTATCAAGCTTTTGCTTTATTCCCGGGAGATCAAGTTTCTTGGTTATCTTTTTTTCCGCCTCGGTCTTAAATTCTATTTTAGCTTTTTCTTCCGCGGCACCGGCTTCCTTAAAATACCGGGAATACCCCGTGATAATAGCTTCGCCTTTGGCGGTAATTGCTTCCGCAAGGCAGCTTCCTTCTTTTAGCGGAGTTAATAACAGATCGCTGCCTGTACTATTTACTGGACTCCCGTTCAAGAATGAAGTACAAAAACAGGTGCTTTCCGGCTTTTCGCAGGAAATGGTAATTATCGTTGTCTTCTGTATCCTTTTTGTATAATACTCGTCAACAAAACCGCTCCAGTTAAAGAGTTTACCGATAATATCAAAACCCCGGGCATCACAGGGGCGGCAGCCAAAGATAACTGTTTCTGCCGGTTCCGCGGGATCTTCAAGGAAAACACCGTTCTTGTCTTTTTTTATCTTAAAAAATGTCTCTGATTGAAGGTAAACTTTATCTTTTGCTGTGGTGTGTGTTAAAAGAGAATCCCCGTACCACTCGGCACCGGAAGCCAGCTTTCCAAAAAGGACAGTGTCCTCCGCGTCTTTTTTGGGAGCAAAGACCGCTTTTACTTTAATAAGCTCATCCAGTAAATTCTTTATATCATCTTTTATTATCAAGTAAGCCATAAACTCCTACATTATTCCGGATTCAGGATCATCTTCATCATAGGTAGAGAGGGGCGGCCTTGCATCCATATCCGCGCCGCTCTCATAATTAAATAACTCTTTGGCGTCTTTTGCCAGTTTTTTTGTAAGCAGGGTCAGAGGAATATTGACCGGGCAGGCAGTATCGCAGGCCTTGCAGTCAGTACACCGGCCAAAAACATGCTGCATGCGTATCATATGGAACATTTTGTTTTCTTCGGCATCAACGTTCTTATTCAGATATTCCGGCATGCTCCTTTGCGCAAAACAATCCGGGCAGTAGCATACCGGACAGACATTGCGGCAGGCATAACACCGTATACATTTTTCAAATTGCCGGTCCCAGAACTGCATTTTCTCTTTAGAACTCTTTTTCTCAAACTCGGCAACATCATTAAAGTTCCTGGCCGTTGTGGAATCTTTTGCCGTTCCAACGGTGAAATCCGCGCCTTTTGGCTGTTTTACACCGCAGTTAAGGCATTTTTCCGGCTGCTTGCCGGTCCTTTTGTCAAGCACCCCGTCGCAGGCAGCGCCGATAACTATAACATTTTCCCTGCTGAACTGCTTCTCTTTTACCAGTTCCCGTACGGTCGGAATATCGCAGCCCTTGCAGACCAGGGCAATTTTATTCTTTTTTAGTTTGGTGAGGTAAAGGCCGAGATTATTGATACAGTATTTATTAAATATCAAGCGGGCCGTGTCCTCCGCGCTAGTCACAAAAGCCGGCCTGGTTGAAAACTCATCATAGGCTTTTTCATAGCCAATGGCATAATCAACCTTTTTTTCGGTCAAGAGCTTTTTTATCAGATCCTGTAATTCCTTATCCATTATCGCGCCAATCCTTTACTTCGGCCGTAACTTTTTTTACGACTTCGGCAAATTTTTTCCCTTCCGAAGCGGAAACCCAGCTCGCATGAAAACGCCTTTTATCTATGCCGAAGTGCTCCAGTAAACTCTTTAGATGCGGGTACCGCCGTCTCCAGTAATAATTACCTTCAGTATAGTGGCAGTCCCCCGGATGACAGCCGGAAACGAGCACTCCGTCCGCCCCGTTATGAAAGGCCTCTATGATCATCATCGGATCCATCCTACCCGTGCACGGAATACGGATAACCTTAATGTTAGAAGGATAGGTATTCCTGCCCAGGCCGGTCATATCCGCGCCCGCGTAAGAACACCAGTTGCAAAGGAAACCGACTATGTTCAACTGCGGTACTTTGTTATCCAAAATATACTCCTGCCAAAATAAGGCCCCTTAGAGTCTATAAACGTTCGTAAAAGTCTGTAAAATGATACTACCTAATATCGTAATTTGTCATTCGTACTTTGTAATTTTCTTTATTAGTCATTAGCTATTAGCTATTGGATATCAGTTATCCGTAATCGGCGCCGTCGCTGTCTCCACCTGATCAAGCACCTGTCTGTCAGTGAAACCTTTAAGGTCTACGGCCTTAGAGTAACAGGCCCCGACACACGCACCGCAGCCTTTGCAGACGCTTTCTAACACTTCTGCGACATGCCTTACCTCGCCTCTCTTAACCTCTTTATCTTTCATCTCAATAGCAGAATAGGGACAGACATTGTAGCAGGTTTCACAGCCGGAACAGGTCAACTGGTTGACTCCCGCGATCAAAGGTTCAACTTCCAATTTTTCTTTTGCAAATAAAGCGCACACTTTGGCCGCGGTAGCGGAAGCCATCGCCACTGTATCGGGAATATCTTTGGGTGACTGGCAGCAGCCGGCTACAAAGACGCCGGAGATGGCTGTTTCAACCGGAGCAAGTTTCGGGTGAAGTTCATTATAAAAACCGTACTGGTCCGAGGACATATGAAAAAGCTGGGCAAATTCCTTGGCACCTTTCTTGGGTTCGAAACCATTTGCCAGAACTACCAGGTCCGCCTCTATTTCGACCTGCGCTCCGGATAAAGTATCCGCGCCTTTTACCAGCAATTTATTGGCCCGTTCATATATTTTTGAAACCCTGCCTCTCAGATAAAGCACGCCGTATTCATTCTGGGCCCGCTGGACAAATTCTTCATAGTTCTTTCCTGCGGACCTTATATCAATATAAAACACGTAGGCTTGCGTTTCCGGATAATGGTCTTTTAGCAGCATCGCCTGTTTTGCAGTGTACATACAGCATACCCTGGAACAGTAGGGGCGTTTTTTGGCTTCATCCCGGGAACCGACGCACTGAATAAAAACAACATTCTTTACTTCTCTATGGTCGGAGGGCCGTGTCACGTGCCCGGCGGTAGGCCCCGTAGAACTGATAAGTCTTTCAAATTGCAGACCGGTGATCACATCTTTTATTTCTCCATAACCATATTCACCGTAATTGGAATGGTCATAAATATCGAAACCGGTAGCCACTACTACCGCACCGAATTTTTCTTTAATGAATTCATCCTGCTGTGTGTAATCAATGGCACCGGTAGGGCAGACTTTTTCACAGATCTTGCATTTACCCGTAAGAAAAAAAGTGCAGGCGGTCCGGTCTATTACCGGTACATTAGGCACTGCTTGAGGAAAAGGGGTATAGATGGCTTTTCTGGGCGCGAGTTTTTCATCAAATTCTGAAAGCGCTTTTTTGCTGGGACATTTTGTCGTGCAAACGCCGCAGCCGATACATTTTGAATTGACAGATTTTGCCTTTTTTTTGATCTTTACTTCGAACTGGCCGACAAAACCGCAAACTTCGGTGACTTCAGCATAGGTCAGGAGGGTAATGTTCGGATCCTGGGCTGCCGCGACCATCTTTGGGGTCAGGATACAGGCAGAGCAGTCAAGTGTCGGAAAGGTTTTATCAAGCTGGGCCATGCGCCCGCCTATGGAAGGTTCTTTTTCTACAAGCAGAACTTTATAGCCCGCGCCGGCAATGTCAAGCGCCGCTTGAATTCCTGCTATACCGCCGCCTATGACCAGCGCGCGTTTTTCTATGGGAGCAAACATCTTGGAAAGGGCTTCACTGCGCCTTACTTTTGCTACCGCCATTTCCATAAGCTTCATGGCTTTTTGGGTGGCAAGTTCTTTATCATCACTGTGCACCCACGCGACATGCTCGCGTATGTTGGCCATCTCGACCATATAGGGGTTTATGCCTGCTCTTTCTGCGGTCCTTCTGAAGGTAGCTTCATGCATTCTTGGCGAGCAGGCAGACACAACCAGGCGGTCAAGCCCGTATTTTTTTATCGCGTCTATTATAGTATTCTGCCCCGGATCGGAGCACATAAATTTATAATCAACGGCTACTTTAACGCCGGGTAGGGACCCGGCATATTTGGCTACTCGGGTAACATCTACAACTCCGGCTATATTTGTGCCGCAATGGCAGACGAAAACGCCTATTCTGGCCATTAGAGTATTCCTTTTGCTTTAAGCAGGGGCGCGGGATCAATAAAATGTTTATTCAGCATCAGGTCCAGGTAACCGTAGCCCAGAGCCAGCCCTATGACCTGCGTAAAATAAAGTACGGGTATATTAAGTTCGGCCTTTAACAGTTTTGATATTTCCGGCTGCCTGGCGTCAAGATTACTGTGACAGAGCGGGCAGGCAACCATTATCAGCTCCGCGCCGGAGGCCTTTGCTTCTTTTAAAATATCACCGGAGAGCTTGCGCACAATTTCTGTTTTTGTGAGTGAAAAAGCCGCGCCGCAGCATTCCGTTTTATAACTCCACTTCACGGCCTGCGCGCCGAGCGCGCTAACCAGGTTATCCATTAGCATCGGGTCTTCTACTCTGTCATTCTCGCAAACTTCTGCAGGCCGGGTCATCAGACAGCCGTAATAACAGGCGATCTTCAACCCTTTAAGTTGTTTTTTTAACTTTGCCTTAATATTATCAACTCCGTAGCGTTCAAGCATTACTCTGGTAAGATGCAGGACTTCCCCTTTTCCGCTGTAGGTTTCTCCCAGGATCTCTTCCGCTTCTTTTTTTAGGCCGGGATATTTTTCCAGATTAAGCTGCGCCATTTTCAGGCGGGAAAAACACGCCGAACAGGGTGAGGTAATGGTCATATTGTGTTTTTCGGCCCAGATAAGCGATCTTGCGGGAAGCACAGCAGCCGTTAATTCCGAAGTAATATGAGCTGTAGTTGCGCCGCAACACACCCATTCGGGTACTTCAACCAGCTCTATTTCCAGGTCCTCGCAGACCAGCCTTGTGGCAACATCATATTCTTTGGCAGTCGAAGAAAGCGAGCAGCCCGGGAAGTAAGCAACTTTAAACATTTTTTTCGTATATCCTTTCCCGATCCTTTTTTCTTATTGCGTTGAACATTCTGATATTTTTAATAACCTCAAAAGGGTTATAGATCAAATGCGGAATAAAACCTATTTTTCCCTTAAGTATCATTTTCAGTCCCATAGGGTAAACATCTTTAAAAGGGTTCAGAGAAAGCAGATTGTAAGCGCCGATCATTCCTAATTCATATATTTTTCCGGTGAGTTCAATGGATTTAAGAAAGATCCAGTCAAAAATAGGAATTTCGTTCTCCGAAAGTTTGTATTTCCCTGCCTGCGCCATGATCTTAAGAGTATCCATAACTTTAGCTATATCAATTTCTCTCGGACAGCGTGTAGTGCAGGTTTCACAGGAAACGCAATACCAGGAAGTGTTTGAGGACATAACCGGATCATGCATGCCCAGCTGTATCATACGCATTATCATGCTGGGGGGATAATCCATGGCATAGGCCACAGGGCAGCCGGCTGAGCATTTACCGCACTGATAGCAATTGGATATCTTCTGCTGGCTTAAATTCTCAACATCCTTACGAAAGCCCTCTTTTATGTTCTTTAACTGAAGCTCGTATTTCACCGGGTACTCCGCTCAAAATAATTTTGAAAAAGCATTGAAAAACCAACGTATTATAACACTAGAGAGATATTAAATCAAATACATTCCCCGGCTTAAAACCGGGCTCTTAGGCAAATAAATATTGAAATAAAAACGTTTTTTGCAAAGCTATCAAAGATCCAGCCTGTTTTGCTGTTTTTCAATACCGGGGTTTGAATATTCTCACAAATCTCGCAGGATAGTGTCTTGAATTTCTTGTAATAATAAATTCGTTAAATTTCACCGCTGACGCGCAGATAAGGCAATCATTTAGCGTCATTGCGAGATATTTTGTATTTTCTTTTATATCGTATGCCATTTCGACTATTTCTCTATCTATCGGTATTTCTTTAAAACAGTCAAGGAGAGAGGTTGTCCTGTACCTTTCATCTTTTCTCATGCCAAAATACACTTCAGCTCTTGTTATTGAACTGATATAGTTATTCCGTTTGTATTTTAAAAGCAGGACTTTTGCCTTTTCAACGCCGCGAAGGGCGTCTATGATAACATCCGTATCAAATACCGGCATTAACCTTTTCCGGTCCTTCTAAGTTTTCTGACGTAAAAATCCGTGCCTTTTTTGAGTCCTTTATGCTTTGAAGTTTTCCAAACGCCAAATGCTTCATTTACTTTTGCCTCGTACTTTGCTTCTTCAACATAGTTGGAAACGGCGGCCATGGTAAGCTGGGTGAAATTGATCTTCTTTTTTTTCATAATTTCCCTGCTTTTATCAAGTATCTCAACAGGAAACCTTAAAGACTTCATTATAGTTTTCATATTTACCTCCTTAAAGATCATAGCAAGCCAATATAAATATGTCAATACAAATATAGGATGATGTATATACAATTAGCGGCATTAAGAAATGGCAGGCTTTTTACCCGGGAATTACTTCTTTTCCCATTTTAAAAGATCCATGACCGAGGAAAGAGTGCTGTCCTGGAGGATCTCTTTTGTCAGGCGGTTTTCTTTTTCGAGAACATCCATGGCCCGGTTGGCGTATTCAACCGCTTTTTCTTTCGGGATAACCATAATTCCGTCATCGTCACCCAGTATCCAGTCCCCGGGGAATATTTTATTGCCGGAGATGGTAATAGGAATGTTAATTTCACCAAAACCTTTAGGTTCGCCGGCATTGGACATTATAAGTTTGGAAAAAGCCGGGAATTTGAAATTTTTTATTTCTTCGGTATCTCTGATGGCGCCGTTAATAACAACTCCTGCGAGTTTTTTTCTAACACTGCTTGTGGTAGCCAGCCCTCCCCAGACCGCCGGCCCGACTCCTGCCGCATCAATAACTATTACTTCCCCCTCTTCCGCAATATCAATGGCCTCTACGGGTTTTGCCCAGTCTCCGGGGTAAGTTCTTACGGTAACCGCCTTACCGGCGAGTTTAAACCCGTTTAGAACCGGTTTTAGGCCTTCCAGCGCGGGCGCTCTATGGAGCGCGTCAGAAAGATTTGCAGTGGAGACCTGTTTGAGGATATTTGCAATATCTTCTTCGCCGCCTCTTTTAAAAAGCTTTGTGCTGACTTTTTTAAGAGAATGCATGGCTTTTTTCATATCGGAAGCGGCTTTTCTTGCGTCTTTTGCCTTGGTAATAGACCCGCCGGCGATAACGATACCCGCGCCTGCTTTAACAGCTTCGACAATGTTCTCAGAATTAATGCCGCCGGCAACGGCAACGGGAATTTTTACAGCAGCCACAACCTGTTTTAATATCTCAAACGGCGACTTCCCCCGCATCTGCATGTCTATGGAGGTATGTATGCCGATATAATTTACCCCGAGTTTTTCTACTTCTTTGGCTCTTCTTACCACATCTTTTACATCTATCATATCAACTATAATTTCACAGCCATAATTCTTGGCCGCTTCAACGCACTCTGAAATGGTGGAATCAGACGCAGCACCCAGTACATCCACGACTCTGGCACCGGCTTTGGCGGCTATTTCCACTTCCGCCCGGCCCGCGTCCATAGTCTTCATATCCGCAACGATAACTTTATCCGGGAATTTTGCCTTTAACTGACGGAGGCAATTCAAACCCTCGGACTTAATAAGAGGTGTTCCTGCTTCCAGCCAATCGGCTCCACCTAAAACTGCTTCCTCGGCGGCTTTTAAAGCTCTATGCATATCAACAAAATCAAGGGCAACCTGCAAAACCGGTTTTTTTAACATATAATTACCTCTTATACTATAATAGCATTATTGCCGTGGAAAGTCCATAAGACCTATACTTGTAGAATGACGGGAAGCACTTAATTTCTCCGGTATGGCGCAATAAAAACTATTTTTGGATATATTTAAGGAACCAGTCGTTATCTTTTCCGCCATATTCAAAAGCCCCGATATCTATCCTTTTTCCGCCGCCTTCGGGTACTGAAAATGACGGATCACCTTTGTCTATGGCCGGGCTGCCTTCCTGCAGACGGTAATCACCTTTTTCCGGGTCTACAAACTTGGGGTCAACGCCAAACAAACTATGCTTGTCAAAATCAGGATCTTTCTTTGGATAAGTGTAATCAAAATTATGCAGGTTATAGTCCATAATTGAACCCGGTTTACTGGAGGCATCGATACCTGCCTGCCCGCTCCTGCCGCCTCTTTTTGCGCCGGCCATGCAATTATTGTAAAAGATATTGTTGGCTATGACAGCTTTGGGAGAATTACCGTTAACGGTAACTGCTCCGTAAACGGAGTCCGTTACGACATTATTAATAAAGGTAAAATTATCACAGCCCCTTCCGATAATGATAGCGTAAGCGTGCGCGCGCCTGAAAACGTTATTCTTAATAATAAAATGATGGATACCGTTCTCGTTTCGCTTTGTCTCTGCGGAATCTGAACCCATTAACATCTGCCCTATGTTAAGACAGTAGTTTTTCTCAATAAGTATATTGGAAGCATATTGTCCCGGATTATCGGAAAAGACCTGAAAAGCATCCATATGCGGATTGCTTTTAGGAAATTGTTCTTCATCCAGAAAATCGTGGAGGAAATTATATCTTATTATGTGTCCGGTACCGAACACCCTGACCGCATCTTCACCGCCGACATTTTCCCCGGTTTCGGTATTGCAATTGGTCCCGCGGCTTACCTCATTGCCCTCAACTATCCAGTCCTGGCCTGTTATGTTTATCCCTATTCCCGCACAGCGGAAAAGAGTATTACCTTTTACCAGAATATTTTTATTATCCTGGCTATCTGCCTTGATACCGCCAAAATTCCCTTTAGACGGATTCAAGTCATGAAGAAAGTTGCCGGTTATTTCTATGGCTTCCGTTTTTTTCAGGAATATTCCGCCCCTGCCGGACACTGCTGTTATCTCAAAATTTTCCACTTTGATAAATGCCGCACCCGTAAACTCGAAACCTTTGGTTACCGCGTTCTCTTTAACAGCACCCGGAAAAGCATGCGGTTTCAGAGGGTCAAATATTTTTACTTTATCAACATGTTTCTGTACGGGCACACTGGAGCCTTTTATAGTTATGAAAGCGTCTTTTGTTCCGCTCCTTTTAATATTTATACGCCCATAACTGCCCGGAAGCACAATTACCGTATCCCCGGGTTTTACGGTATCAATCCCGTGCTGTATAGTCAGCCAGGGTGAATCCGCGGTGCCTGGATTTGAATCTTTGGCGCCGGCATTACTGCCATTCACATAAAAAGTAGCAGCACTAAGCTCCAGGGTTATTAGCAGCACGGCGGGAATAAGGAAATTTTTCATGCTCTGCCTCCGAAAAGCCGGTTTTTCTTTCAATCTTATCTTAACAGAGTCAGTAGTATTAATCAACATTCTGTTTTCCTGATAAAATAACACAGAAAACATGTAAAGGCCGGCAACTCCTTGAGCTTTCAAAATATATCATTCAGGGAAAATACCTAGTTTTTCTTTATTTTATAAAGATGCACCTGCCAGGATTGAAAACTGTCCTTAAAAACACCTTTAGCGGATATTTCAACGGACCGGGCTTCACCAAGCACCTCTGCCGTATTTTCATTTTTAATACCGTTAATAATAAAGGTTCCCGTGGTTTTTCCGTTTCTCACAGGTACGGCAAAGATATAAATATCTTCTTTATATATTTTCATTACAGTTTTTATAGTTGCTTCGTTTCTCCCGGAGGTAACGGTCAAGCCGCTTATATCAGGGCTGTTAATGACCGGAGCCATTTCTTTTATCTGGCGGTTTATGCCGGAAACAGCCGTAAATATCTCTCTGTCATTTAACAGCGCGCGGGGATTATAGTTTGGCTTAAACTGCTGGCAATAGTAAACAATACCTTTTGAACCGTGTACAATAGATATCCATACTTCTGCCTTAATATCCAGGGATGATGGTTTTTTTATCGGCTCCCGGATACTTGCAGTCTCTATAAAATTCCATTTTATTTTATCTGCCCCGCCAAACTCAGCTATCCTCTCCAGGCCTTTTCCCTGATACCAGAGTAGATTTTCACTCCCGCGGCCTGCAACCGGAAAAACACTGAACGATATGATGTCTCCGCCTTTAAAATACTCCCGGTAATCATTTATATCCGCGCCGGGCCCCCGGCCTTCATAATTATCTATCACAAGGCCCTGTCCGAAATTGGCAAGTACCGGCCTGGAATTGTCCCTGTAAATAATATCTTTATATCCGGCAATTACCACGGCAGGCTTGGTGCAAATATTGTTTTTCTTGCCATAGACAGGGACTAGAGCATTATCAGGTTCCTCTGCCCCCTTCCAGGCAATTATTGTCCGGTCATCTTTTTTTAAAAGCGCTGTTTTATTTTGCTCGCAAACCAGATACATTCCCGCAGCGCCAAGTTTTTCTATTTCTCCGGGTTTAGGGCCTTCACGGAGAGCCACAAAGGTATTTATTCCCGCGGTTTTATAGGCCGGCGCGTCTTCTACCGACTGCAGCCATACCGCTATGGGGAAAAAACCCGGCTCCGCAGGCGGGCCGTTTTTCCACTTTTTATAGATATCCGTAAAATTGCCGGGTTTTTCATTTTCAGCGGCCGCGATGCTTAATACAGTTAAAAAAATAATTACTATTACTTTGTTAGTTTTACCCGGCAAAAGCTGCCTCCTTAAGGAAAAGCGGGAACTGACTATTTTAAGATCGCTATCTTTTTCACCAGATCCATCCCGGGGCCTTCGGCTTTGACCGTATAGATACCCGAAGCAAGAATTTCGCCAGAATCGTTACGGCAGTCAAAAATAAAACTGTCATATTGCGATGGACCGCTCGCGTTTGCCGACACGGTGCGGCATAAATTGCCCCTGGAATTGAATATTTTGAAGGTAACAGTACCCTCTGCAGTTGTCTTATAAATAAAATTTGATGTCTCAGATCTGTTTGGGTTAACATATCCGTCCTTTCCGCCTACAATTTTTAAATAACCGGTGATCTGCGGCGGAGTAACTATGGCGATACTGCCATATTTTGCAACAAAAACATGACTTTTTACGTCGCCTGTTACCAGAATATTTCCTGAACTGTCGGCCGATATACCATAGCCGGAGTCGGAAATAAATGATCCTGAATAAGTATGATTCTGTTCTGTAAGCTGGTTTCCGTTTGTATCATATTTAGCCAGCCACAGGTAACTTGACATTGCTCCGGTGACAAAAAGCTCACCGTTGAACATTGCTATTCCTTTCCCTGAAACAGTGCTTTTATTTTTTCGCCATATCTCACTACCGTCAGCAATTGAATACTTACCTAACCATAATGAAGTTGAACCTGTCCAGAGACCGGTTAATCCTGACAGATATAAATACCCATTCCCGTCCAGCACTATACTTTGCCCATAACTTTTATTATCCGTACCAATAGTTTTACTCCAAATTTCACTGCCATTAGTTGTACTGTACTTCCCGACCCAGATATTACTTTGAAAACCTACGCCTCCTTTGCTTCCGGCTGTGACATAAATATATGTTCCTGCGGCATCTACGGTAATACCCATAAGATTATCCCCGAAATATGCAGGTACACTGACATTGGTCAAGGATCCGGCAGCAGTAGACCATACAACAGTCAAATTGGTGGTGTTGAATTTGACAATGAACGCTCCGCCGTTAGGCCCAATTCCTACAGCATATATATTATTCGCATTATCAGTGCAAATATTGTAGCCAACGGCCGATACGCTTGTTGTTGTGGTTAACACGTTTCCATTGGTATCATATTTTCTTGCCCAAAGGTCATACCTATTCGGAGTCTTATTTTCAGTATACCCTATGACATAAATATTTCCCAAACTATCAACTGTTATTCCGTTCCCTTTGTCAAAATAGCTTGTTGTACCATTGTAAGTCTGTTCCCATATCCGCTTTCCGTTGGCATCATATTTTCCAAGCCACACATCATCATAATTTAACCCGCCATTTATCCCATAAATATACCCTGTAACATAGATATTTCCTAAACTATCTGTCGCAATGGCCCGGCCACCGCTGGAATTCTGTTCAGTCTCTGAGGTAGTCCAGGTAGTTGGGAGCAGATCAGCATTAGCCGTTTTAACAAAGTATTGAATCATTAACAAAAACAATATAATTATAATTTTTTTCATGATCATTTCTCCTTAAGGGCCATAATAGTAATTGACCTTTTCATAAATAGGACATTTTTATTGAATTGTCCTTTTAATAATATTGCGGTTTTTTTCCAGTTTTTTAATATTTGACCGGCTCGCTTCTATTTCTCCAAATGCCATCCCAATGCTTATCCGGTGTGTCAAACCCAATGATTTTCCGAAGCTTACCGCGTAATCAAAAGAATATTGATTACTCATCCTGTAACCGAGACCCAGGGAAAAACTCTGATCGTCTGTCAAACCAAAAGGTATGCCTATCCTTCCGTAAAATTCTTTATAATTACCTTCAATTCCCGCCTTAACACCGAATATTTTATCATTAATATTATAGACACCATCTACTGCCGCTACGAGCAGAAGATCAACGGCAAGCCCGTTTACGGGATAGGAAAAACCGGCTTGAACATAAAAAGGCAGAGGTTCTATAGTATCAAGATATTTCAATCCTGTGCCCATATTTAATATAGACGCGCCGGCATTCAGCTCCTCAAGAATAAAACCTTTATATACTGCGCCCGCGTCCGCCGCTATAGTCAGCGCGTTCTTTGACCCCAGTAGGGTGCTTGAAAGCAGCTTAATGCTTGCGCCCAGGCCCAATTTATTTCCCATAGGGATACCAAGGCTTACGCTGCCCATCAGGTCCTGCTCGCTTGCAACATTCAGGGTACTTCCGTCGGAAGAATTTAATTCCATAACCCCGCCGTCCAGGTAGGCTAAATTTAAACCGAGGACGCCTATTCCAATATTCTGTCCGTAAGTTATGCTCCCGAAGTTCATACCGGTCATACCGCTGTTATAATAAATACTGGATAATTGCGCGTCGCGAATATCGTAAATACTTGCAGGATTATATCTTAAAAGAGTGATGTCCCCGGAGAAAGAGGTACAGGCCCCGGCAAGCCCTGCACCACGGGCTCCAATATCTTCCAGTAACACATAACCTGCGGCATTACCCATTGCGGCCGCAGAAACACCTTTAAATAAAAACATTGCAACCAAAAGAACAGTATTTTTATTCATTCAGGCCTCCAAACATTACACAGTTCTATCTGTTTAGCGTATATTTGTATTAGTAGCAATATTTTAAGCAAAGTTCATTGTTATTAGCAACACTTGGGCAAAGCTAAAAACCAAATATGGCAATAGGAATATTATGTGTTCTCAAAGGCAAAGAAGAGCACCGCCTTTAACTGTTTTAATCCTCTATTTTTACCGGCCTTTCGGCAATGCTGTCATTCAGGGTCCACCTTATCCGGTAATTCCCTCTG
>Ga0209697_10000871_pt1 | contig 48869 bp, 48 predicted proteins | sample AliMusrvi5mmetaG_FD_184115 | JGI IMG/M metagenome (GOLD analysis project Ga0209697, IMG submission 184115) | Freshwater lake bacterial and archeal communities from Alinen Mustajarvi, Finland, to study Microbial Dark Matter (Phase II) - Alinen... | ecosystem: Environmental > Aquatic > Freshwater...
AATTTGATAATGCAAATACAATTACTATGCCAAAAAAAGAAAGGTATATTTTAAAGTATTTGATTTAAATATAAGTAAAATAAAAAGTAAAGTCGAACAAAATGCCCGACTTTTTTAGAGAATTTTTTAAAATTATTTTTTTGCAGGATGCTGATCGTGATGGATTTCTTTCTTATCTTTTTTAACATTTTTTTTGTCTTTAGCTACATCTTTCTTATCATGGTTGACGTCTTTTTTGTCCTGTTTAACATCTTTCTTGTCATGATTGATATCTTTTTGTTCTTTTGATGCATCTTTTTTATCTCCGTTTTTCAAATCAGCATTTTTTTCTTTTTTATCCTTTGCAATATCTTTTTTATCTTTATTGATATCCTTCTTATCTTTAGCTGTTTCTTGTTTATCCTTCTTTAATTCTTTTTTATCTTTTTGTACATCTTGTGTTGAAGTAGTTGTTGTTGGATTTTGCGCGAAGACACTTGATGAAGTTAGAGATGCGAAAAAGATTGCTAACATTAGCATGGTTGACGTTGACATTAATTTTTTCATGGCTTGATTTTTTTTAAGTTTATAAAATGCAATTTGATAATGCAAATACAATTACTATGCCAAAAAAAGAAAGGTATATTTTAAAGTATTTGATTTAAATATAAGTAAAATAAAAAGTAAAGTCGAACAAAATGCCCGACTTTACTAATAATGATGAATGAAAAGTAGTATTAAGCTTTTACAGCTTCTTGTTCGTAAACTGCATTTGCTAAACGTTTGTAACTATTATAACGCCATTTTGCATTTTCTTCAGAAGCTAAAAAGAGTTCGTCAGCTACTTCAGGGAAACTTTTCTTCAATGAAGTAAAACGAACTTCACGGTTGAGGAATTCCTGGAACTTAGTAAAATCAGGCTCTTTAGAATCTAATGTAAATGGATTCTTTCCTTCTTTTTCTAATAATGGATTGTATCTGTAGTTAGCCCAGTATCCGCTTTCAACAGCTAATTTCTGTTCTTCCTGAACTTTGCCCATACCATTTCTTAAGCCATGATTGATACATGGTGCGTAAGCGATGATAATTGATGGTCCCGGATAAGCTTCAGCTTCTCTGATTGCTTTAAGATATTGTGATTGGCTGGCTCCCATAGCAACCTGCGCAACATAAACATAACCATAACTCATGGCAATCATACCTAAATCTTTTTTACGGATTCGTTTACCTGCAGCAGCAAATTTAGCTACAGCAGCAACAGGTGTTGATTTAGAAGATTGACCACCTGTATTTGAATATACTTCAGTATCTACAACGAGAACGTTTACATCCTGACCGCTTGCCAATACATGGTCTAAGCCGCCAAAACCAATATCATACGCCCAACCGTCGCCACCAAAAATCCATTGTGATTTTTTGATAAGATATTGTTTTAATGAAAGGATTTCCTGTGCAATTGGATTGCTTTCTTTTGCAAGTACAGTCAATACTTTTGCAGAAGCATCTTTTGATTTTTGAGCAATACTCATACCTTCAAGCCATTCTGTGAATGCAGCTTTTGTATCAGCATTTACAGTATCTAATGAAGCTTTCATGATGTTTGCAATGCGATCTCTGTTTTTGTTCACACCAACAGACATACCTAAACCAAATTCAGCATTGTCTTCAAACAATGAGTTTGCCCATGATGGACCATTGCCTTCAGCATTTTTGCAATAAGGTGTTGAAGGAGCAGAACCGCCATAAATAGATGTACAACCTGTTGCATTTGCAATCATCATTCGGTCACCGAATAATTGTGTGATCAGTTTAATATAAGGTGTTTCACCGCAACCAGCACAAGCGCCAGAGAATTCAAATAATGGTTGTGCAAACTGACTGTTTTTAACGTTTGATTCTTTATCAGCAATTTTATCTTTGTAAGTTACATTTTTAATCATCCATTCCCAGTTATCATTCTGCACCATTTGTGTATCAAGGATTTTCATTGATAATGTTTTTGGTTTAGAAGGACAAACTTCAACGCAGTTGCCGCAACCAGTACAATCCAATGGACTTACCTGAATACGATATTTTAAATTTACAAATTGTTTTTTAGGAATTGCTTCGAGCATTGGCATATTAGCAGGTGCTGCAGCAACTTCTTTTTCATCCAATAAAAATGGGCGAATAACAGCGTGAGGACAAACATAAGCACATTGGTTACACTGAATACATGTTTCATGATTCCATTCAGGAATGTGAACTGCAATACCACGTTTTTCAAGCGCTGAAGTTCCCATTGGGAAAGTACCGTCTTCCCAGTTAACAAAGGCGCTAACAGGAACATCGTCACCACGTTGATACGTAACAGGTTCGAAAATATCTTTAATGAAATCGCCGCTTGTTTTTTCAAATTTTTTATCGTCACTTGCTTTCAATGTTTTCCAATCAGCAGGAATTTCAACTTCAACAACTTCAATGCCTCTGTCAATAGCAGCGTGATTCATTTTAACAACGTCTTCACCTTTTCTGCCATATGTTTTAACAACTGCTTTTTTCATATAATCAAGCGCTGTTTCAAACGGAATAACATTAGAAACTTTGAAGAATGCAGCCTGTAAAACTGTATTCGTTCTACCGCCCAAACCAATCTCTTCAGCTATTTTAGTAGCATTGATAACATATAATTTAATATCATTATCAGCTAACGTTTTCTTGATATGATCAGGAATTCTTTTCTTTGTTTCTTCAACATCCCACCAACTGTTCAAAAGGAACTTGCCGCCTTTTTTTAAACCTTTTAAAACATCATATTTTTCAAGGTATGCAGGAACATGACAAGCAACAAAGTCTGGAGTGTTTACATAATATGTCGAACGAATAATTGAATCGCCGAAACGTAAATGCGATACGGTGAAACCGCCTGATTTCTTTGAATCATAAGCAAAATAAGCCTGACAATATTTATCCGTTGTATCAGCAATAATCTTAATTGAATTTTTATTAGCACCAACAGTACCATCAGCGCCTAATCCGAAGAATTTTGCTTGATAAGTTCCTTTAGGTGTAATATCAATTTCCGGTAAAATAGGTAATGATTGGAAAGTAACATCATCAACTATACCAACAGAGAATTGATTTTTAGGTTCATTTAATTTTAAATTTTCATAAACCGACATCATCATGGCAGGTGTAGTATCTTTTGAACTTAAACCATAACGACCACCAACAATCAATGGTTTTTCTGCTTGACGGCTGAATACTTCAACTATATCTAAATACAAAGGTTCGCCATTTGCTCCAAATTCTTTTGCTCTATCAAGAACAGAAATTCGTTTAACAGATTTAGGCAGAACGTTTAATAAATATTTAGTAGAGAAAGGTCTCCATAAATGAACTGAAATAACACCAACTTTTTCACCTTTTGACATTAAATAATCAATCGTTTCTTTGATCGTTTCAATAACAGAACCCATAGCAATGATGATACGGTCAGCATCCGGCGCTCCGTAATATTGGAATGGATGATATTCGCGACCTGTAATCTTAGTGATTTCTTGCATGTAAGCTTCAACCACGTCTGGAATTGGTTCATAGAATTTATTTGCAGCTTCTTTAGCCTGAAAGAAGATATCAGGATTTTGAGCAGTACCGCGTGTTACAGGATGTTCCGGATTTAAAGCTCTATCTCTGAAACGTTGTAATGCATCTTTATCAAGCAATGCAGCCATTTCTTCTGTGCTGATTGCTTCAATTTTCTGCACTTCATGTGAAGTACGGAAACCATCAAAGAAATGTACAAAAGGAATTCTGTTTTTGATTGCGGTTAAATGTGCAACACCTGCAAGATCCATAGCTTCTTGAACGCTATTGCTGCAAAGCATTGCAAAACCTGATGAACGAGTATGATATATATCGCTATGATCACCAAAAATTGAAAGAGCATGTGCTGCAATTGTACGTGCAGAAACATGAAAAACGCCTGGCAATAATTCCCCTGCGATTTTATCCATATTTGGAATCATCAGTAATAAACCTTGTGAAGCCGTGAAGGTTGTCGCTAAAGCGCCAGCCTGTAATGCACCATGAACTGCGCCCGCTGCGCCGCCTTCAGATTGCATTTCTTCTACGCGAACAGTTTGTCCGAACATATTTTTTCTCCCATTAGCAGACCATTCATCAACGTTTTCCGCCATGTTGGATGAAGGTGTGATAGGATAAATTGCTGCTACCTCAGTGAACATATATGCTATATGAGAAGCAGCATAATTACCATCGCAGGTAATAAAATTTTTCTTTTTGTTATCCATAATGTGTTTAAAATTTATGCTGTTTGTAATAATGTAAATTCTAATATAAAAGGAGGCGCAAAGTTAATTAAATAAAATTAAATAAATAGTTTTGAAACTACTTTTTTAAAGATATAAACGCAGACTGATTTTATAATTGATTTTTGTATGATTTTGATAATAAATGCAATCCGTTTTGCTGTTAAATATCTGGAATTAAGGGATCGTAAATGGGTTCAAATAGATTTTTTATTTATTTTTTTACTATCAATCAATATTGATAGGCAAGATAACAGTAGTAATTCCTCGTTTGTACAATTTTCTTTGCACTTCGAAAATAGTATGGTTGTGAAGAATTTTTGACAAGAAATATGCTTGTGAGAAGATTAATTGTCCACCAAAGAATGTTGAATCTGGAAATTCTTTCATGATGTCAGGTACGATTTCTTCAAGAGCAAGAACAATGTCTGTTCCCACTGTCCAGAAGCTTTGACCATAATATCCAAGTGAATTAACAATGTCAATGTATTTTTGAAGGTCCTCATCTACTTGTGATCTAAGTTTATCAATCTGGTCAGAACCTTTAAATGTTTTTGCATCAACAAGACCAATTTGAACAAAAATAAAATTCTTATACAAACCGTTAAATGACTCAATAACCTTTAATAATGCATGAATTCCGGTACCATTGTAACCGCTCACTAATATAATTGCAGTTTTAGCATTATTATTTTTAACGATCTGACTTTCTTTAACTTCATTTAAAGCCGCCAATTTTGCTATTCTCGGTTGTAGTTCGGATGTAATATCAAATTGTAATTTTTGTAATCTTACAGCAATATGATAATAATGTTTTTTAATTAAAAGTGCTACCAATACCAGCAACCCGGTAATAACTATTGTTACCCAACCACCTTCAGTAAATTTAACGATTGTTACAGAAAATAAGATAAATGTTGTAAGCACAAGTCCAATGCCATTAATAATTATTTTATGTATCCATCCTTTTTCTTCTTTCTTTACACTCCACCAATGCCTTACCATTCCAAGCTGCGACAAAGAAAAGGTTATAAAAACATTAATACTATATAAAATAATAAGGAACGAAACAGATCCTTTTGAAACCAGCAATAATACGATTGCAGCGGCTCCCATTAAAAGAACACCATTCTGCGTAACAAGTCTGTCACTGAGTGAAGCGAATCTTCTCGGCAACCAGTTGTCTACAGCCATGTTTGCCATAATTCTTGGACCATCAAGAAAACCTGTTTGAGCAGCAACAAATAATAATGCAGCTTCAGAAATCAAAGTAATTAAAACAAAAGAATATGAAAATCCAGCACTCCAATGAGCAGTCATTCTTTCAAACAAAACTGCATTCAATGTTTTGCCTTCTTGAAATCTTACATTATATAAAGAATACGCCAACATCAATCCTAATACGATAAATGATAAAGAAACCGCCATCAGACGCATGGTTCTTTTAGCCGTTCTAATTTTAGGTTCTCTTAAAATTGGCATCCCATTACTAACAGCTTCTATACCTGTAAATGTTCCTGCACCCATACTATATGCCCTAAGCACAAGAAATATTGCGCCAAACATTCCCAATTGATTTACTGATTTATGAATATCAATTGCGGTACTATGAGAAATTGCAGCAATATTTCCGGATTGTGAAGCAAAAATATAAATTACAACAAAAACGTGAGTCAGAATGAATACAGCAAAAATTGGTGTTAAAGATAAAACCGATTCTTTGGCGCCACGAAGGTTAAGAATTATCAATAGAATTAAAGCAGTCAGCGCTGTCATTAATTTATATGCTTGCCATTCTAAAGGCAAAAAACTAAAAATTGCATCAGCGCCACTTGAGATTGATAATGTAATAGTAAGCAAATAGTCTATCAATAGTGCGCTTCCGGAAATCATACCAACTGTTGGAGATAATAATTTACTGGCAACAATATATCCACCGCCGCCATGAGGAAATAGTTGTATGATTTGCATGTAGCTGGAACTGATAATAAAAATGGTAAAAGCAGTTGCAAGTCCAACAAAAATAGCTAATGCAGGATGTCCGGCTAAATTTCTGAAAGCTTCTTCAGGACCATAACATGATGATGAAATTCCATCGGAGCCGAGACCAATCCATGCTAAAACGGCTACTAACGATATTTTGTGAAATGTGGTATTGTCAGATATATCACGAGACTGACCGATGAAAATATTTTTCAAACGCTGACCAAAACTGATTATTTGATTTGATAGTGACACGTTGTTTAAATTTTATTTTGCAAAATTACTAAAAAAATAATTTATTTCATTCAACCCCTGAAAAAATAAATAATAAATAAATAAATAATAAAAATCATATAAGCTTTTATTTTAAAAACAGTGGTAAAAATAAAAAATGCTGCTTTTATTTATCTTTTTATAAAAAAAATACAAACAAAAAAATATATTCAACTAAAAAAATGTTGAATTTTTTAAAAAGAGTGCAAGTTAATAATAATCTTTTCTTCTTTATTCAATTAAAGTTATTTAAAATCTAGCTGATTCCAATTTACTGTTTTGATTAAAGATGAATATTTTTTAATATTGCATTTTTAAACTTTTAATTATTAATTTTAATACGAATGAAAAAAACATTTTGGATCTTTAAATTATTCATAGTTATAACTTTATTTACTTCTACAAGTAGTTTTATAAAAGATAAAAATTTATTCATAGCAGTACAACAAACTGGCACTGTCACTGATATTGATGGCAATACCTACAAAACAATCAAAATTGGCTCTCAATGGTGGATGGCGGAAAATTTAAAAACAACTAAATTTAATGATGGCACATCAATCCCAATGGTTTCTAATGATAGCGCTTGGTCTGTTTTAAAAACGCCTGCATATTGTTGGTATGCTAATGATGAATTAAATAAAAACGTTTATGGTGCATTGTACAACTGGTTTACCATTCAAACAAATAAACTTTGTCCTAAAGGTTGGCATGTGCCTACTGATGAAGAATGGACAACCTTATCAACATATCTCGGGAAAATGGCTGGTAGCAAATTAAAAGAAGTAGGAACAACACATTGGAATGTTGATACCACAAGAGATTGCAAATTTAATGCACTTCCAGGGGGCTCCCGCTTTGGGCTTGGCACTTATGGTGGTATTGGGGAAGAAGGGTTTTGGTGGACAGCTACCATGTTTAAGAATATTTATGCAAGGTGTCGAAATCTTTATTATAATAATCCTGAAATTGGCAGAAACAATGCGTATAAGACAGATGGATTTTCTGTGCGCTGTGTGAAAGATTAACTCGAATTTTCTCTAACTAGCAATAAACATTGGTTGTTGCTGTATTAAAAAAATACATGAAAAAAATTTCAATATTGTTTTTAATACTATTTTTTAATTACACTTTTTCATTTGGACAAGACAATCATTCTATCAACGTATATTTTTTATATGGTTCAAAACCTGCTCCTCATTTTAAAAAAATAGAAAAAAGATATTTTGGCGGAATTCATGCAGGTCATGTATCAATTGGCTTTGATACTGCAGTTGTTGGGTTTACGCGACATAACGGATTTCACATAATATCTCATAAAAAAAAATTAAAAGGAAGATTTGAATCAAAAGGTATTAGTCGTTTCGTGCATGATACCATAAGCTATAAATATACAACGTTTCAAATTTTAATAACAGATTCGCAATATATTAGTCTTAAAACAATAATAAAAAATTATCTTTTTTTCAAAACGCCTTATGACTATGCATTTCTGGGTATGAGATGCGCTTCAGCATCATATGATATTTTAAGCCAGATTGGTATCTTTAAAAGAAAATCAAAATGGTGTAATATCTTTTCTAATTTTTATCCAAAATTATTACGTAAAAAAATGTTCAATTTAGCAAAAATAAATAATTACAAAGTGACTAAACAACCCGGCAGACCTTCAAGAAAATGGGAAAATGATTAGACGCTTTTTTTGATTTTAAGCCTTAATCTTTTTCAAAAGATTGCAGAAAAGATCTTCATTCAAGATAATATTAAATAATAAATACTAATTTTGCATTTGCATATTGTTAAAATTGTATTTGTTCTTTCCAATTTTATCAAATCCTCGATATAATATCAAAAGTTAATATTGATAAATTTTTAATATATAATTAAAAAAAAGTTTTATAAAGCATGAGAAAAATAATTAAAATTTCCGAAATACTATTTCTAATTTCGTTTCTTTTTTTTTATAAATTCACATTTGGACAAACAGACACTGAATTCTGGTTTGCCGTTCCAAGTGTAACAAATCAACATGTGAATAATTATCCGGTTCATTTGGTAATAGCATCATTTGATCAATCCTCAAGAGTCACAGTATCCGTGCCGGCAAATTCATTAGTTAAAGATACTGTGTTTACGATAGCTAAAAACAGTGTTCAGGTTTTAGACTTAACTTCAATCAAACCCAATATTGAAGATTTAATTCCTGATTCTATTTTAAATAGAGGCATTCATATTACAGGAAGCAATCCTATCACTGTCTATTATGATCTTGGCCCCAATACAAACAATCGAGAAATTTTTGCTTTGAAAGGGGCAAACGCTTTAGGCAAAGAATTCTATATTCCATCACAAACATTATGGGCAAATGGTTACAATGCCCGTTCAGGATTTGATATTGTTGCTCCAGAAGATAGCACAATAATTAATATAACTCCAACTAGTGATTGTATGGACCAAACAGGTACTATCGTTCATATAGCTGGTATTCCTTTTAAAGTTATATTAAATAAAGGTCAAACATTTAATGTAAGAAATGTTTCACAATTAGCCGGAATACATTTTGGTGGCACACATATTACTTCCAATAAACCGATAGCTGTAACAGTAATTGATGATTCAATAATTATCAGCGGTTGTAAAGATGTTATCGGAGATCAAATTGTCCCAGTTAATACAATAGGTAATGAATATATCATTGTGAGAGGTGCAATGACTACTGCAAATGCTGAAAGCGTCTTTATTTGTACAACACAAGATACAACGACAATAACAGTAAATTCTACTGTTGTTGCAACTTTAAATAAAGGTCAGATTTTTCCTTATACTCTTGCTGGCGCTGCGGGCGCTAATTTTTACTTGACATCTTCCAAGCCAGTATATGTTTATCAAGTGACAGGTGAAACAGGTTGTGAATCTGGCTCTGCACTTTTACCTTCTATCAGATGTACCGGTTCAAGAGCTGTGGCTTTTAGTCGATCTTCACCCGAAAATTTTGAAATAATTCTTATTACAAAAAATGAATATAAAGGAGGATTCATTTTAAATATTAATGGCGTTTCTACACCTATTGATTCCACTGGATTTATTGCAGTTCCGGGAGCTACTGATTTTGTTTCAGCAAGAATTCCTTATACTACCGTACAAATTCCGGTGAATATAGGTTGTATAATTACTAATACAAAAGGTCTTTTTCATATGGGTCTTAATAACGGAGGCGCAGGTAGTGGGGGAGAATATGGATATTTTTCTGATTTTGCAAAGGATACTATTTTTATGAAAAATACTCATTATAGTGGATGTAAAATCACGTTAGATGCAGGGCCCGGAAAGCTCACTTATAAATGGTTTGCCAAACCATTCTATAAACAGTTTAACAAATATGATACTTTGCAAACATATATAGTTAAAAATCCTGATACAACAAAAGCTACAACAGATACTATTACTGTCAGAACAACGACAAATGGTTGCACAACTAGTGAAAATATGATTGTAGATTTTATTTTTCCAAAAGAAATAAAACCTTTTAAATTATGCCATGGACAGAATGCAACTGTTTCTGTGCCGCTTGATAAATATTATACTAAATTCATTTGGTGGGACAATGATAGTATTAATAAAATAAAAGTAGTTGATTCGACTGCAATATATACATTGAAATTATATGACGGAAGTTGTCCGCCTGCAATCAGTTATTACAATGTTGTGATAGCTCCTTTGCCTATTATAAATTTGGGTAGTTATCCAACTTTTTGTTTAGGTGATGGCGATGTAAATCTTAATGCAGGTACTCAAACAGGCAATAAGATAATTTGGTATAAAAACAATATATTATTACCGGATACACTTTGGACTTATATAGTTAAAGATCCTGGTGAAGCTTCATCAATAGCAGACTCGGCTTATTACAAAGCTGTTGTCACTAATGTATGTAAAGACTCAGCTAGTAGTAATGTAATGATAAAATATGAATTCTGCGAAATTACAATTCCAAATGTTTTCACTCCTAATAATGATGGTGTAAATGATTTTTTCAAAATTAAAAATGTAAAATATCTAAGTTGGGAAGTACTAATTTATAACCGCTGGGGTAAAAAAGTTTTTGAACAAAAAAATTATACAGACGACAATGCTTGGACTGGCAGTGGTTGCAGCGAAGGTGTTTATTATTATGTTGTAAAATATAAAGATATTGTTAAAACCGGATATGTTCAATTAATCAGATAATTATTGAATTTTTCAGAACCTATATAAATTTTATTCAGTAATAATAAATCAGTTGCCGCTTCGGAAAATTTTTGGATAAATTCCGCCATTTCAAAAAAATGGGGAAATGATTATGATTATAAAGAAAAAATTCTATTGATATTAAATCCTAAAAATATATCTCCTTTCGCCCATTTCCCTTGCGTTTCGGTGATCATAGCTCTATCGAACATTGGTTGAGCGTTAGAAATTCTGATTTGAAAAATATGTCCTCCTGTGTCAATATCAATTCCTAAAGCTAAAGCATTTGTATTATCTTTCGCCGTTTGTCCGGGAATTAAATAATAATATTCAGCAGCAATGGCAAGCCGTTTGGTGATTTTATATCGTCCACCAAACCCAATTGCAAAAATATCATTTTGATCAATGATGCGTGGTACAAGGTTTTTATGGATGTATGTCGGCGTGATTTGCAATGAAAGATTTTCAGTAAATTTTCTGGCAATCATCAATTCCGTTTCATAAGAAACCCGTGAAGAAAAATAATTTTTTCTTGTTGGATCAGCCCATTTAAGGGAGTTGATGGCTGTTCCTACTAAAAGATTTATCGTTACAGGCATATTGCGTTTTCCTGTACTTTGCTTAAATATTTTATATTTTAAATACCCATCATATGTTTTTTCATAAGAACTTCTTCCTACACCAACACACAAATTTTTATTTATACCATATTCCAAACCAAAACGAATGGTTGACTGATCCAAGCCAAACAATTGATATGCGCCAGAATTCATCTGTCCAAAACTATGCGAAATAGTAAACAATAACTCATTTTTTGCAGGATTTTCAACAGAATGACCTAAAATAATTCGAGTCGTTTTAAAGGTAGCAGTAGCATATTCCGTTTCCTGTGATTTGGGTGGATCATTAAATAAACTATCTAAATTTTGAGAGAAAGAATTTGTTATTTTCAGAAAAAGAAAAAAGAAAAAATATATATAAAATTTATTTTTCATGAATAGGAAATTACTTGAAAATATTATTTATTTAATTTATCTAAAGTAATATCAACAGTGATTTCAACCTTATTGCTAATATTATTAACCACTGTATTTGGAATTTTAATATCATAATCACTCAAATTAATATAGAATTTTGATTTGCCAATAATTTTTCCAGATTTCACTTCTAGCGTACCGACTGTTTTTACTGGCTTTGTGACACCATGAAGAGTCAAATCGCCTTCTACATTTACATTATAGATTCCATCTTTTGACAAATTTACATCTTTCAGATTAGTGATTTTTCCTTTAAATGAAGCATTCGGAAATTTATTTGATTCAGCATAATTTTCATTAAAATGTTCTTGCATCAATGCTTTCTGAAATTCAAAAGATTTCATCAATACTTTAAAAATAAAATCTCCGGTTGAAAAATCAATTGCCGAATTAACCTGATTGTTATTGGCTTCAATCTTTTCCATTGGCGCATCCGAATAAAAACGGATATGTCCGGTTTTGGTTATAAATTTTTGTGCAAATGCTGAATGAATCAGAAAAGTTGAAATGATAAATATTTTTGCGATTGTTTTCATAAATATTATTTATTTTAATTGATTAATTTTTAATTGTTGAACATTTTTCAAGAATGACATCAGTATCATTAAATCCATTGCATACACCTTTAATATTGGCTTCTACACTGTCTTTAATATCCTTAAATTCCGGAAGCATTGTGCAACGAACTCCAGCATCGCCAAAATCATCTTTTGCAAATACAAAAATGGCAACTGAAAGTGTATCATTTTTTTCAACTTTAGAAACCTTGCCGTTAATCTGAATCACTTTGCCATTGTATTTTTTTCCTGCTTCAACTTTATTGTTTTTATATTCTGAAAATAATTGGGACGCAGATAAAGTATAAACGGGTTTTTCTTTTGAAATATCAGGATGAGGTTTATTGTAAACAAAAATGTAAACATACGTTCCGGTTGCAATTCCAAGAACTGCAAGGATTAACAATACTTTTATCCATGTTTTCATATCATTTTTTTTTAATTATTAGGAGCGCCTTTAGTTACCCATAAGTTTATCCATAATATTTGACAGTCACTTAATTTACTTCCTCCTTTAGGCATTACATCTGCAAATGTTGTAACTGCTTTATATAAACGATTATTATCTTTTGCAATAGTCGCAATTGCAGCGGCAGTCTGAAGATTTATACCTCCACCCATTGCAGCATAAGATGAACCATGACAAACAATGCAATTCTGCTGCATAATCGGATTTATTTTACTTGAAAAGGTTATGTTTGTTGTATCGCAGGAAGATCCGTTATATTAACTAACAAAGCCGTATAATTCCTGCTCATTATCTTTATAACAACTAATAAAGATTAATATTGAAGCAAAAAATAATAAAATTATTCCTAATTTATTTTTTGTTTTGTGGAGCGCCATTTTTTATCCAGTTTTTAAGTTGAGCTATCTGACAAGCAGGTAATTTTCCTGAAGGAGGCATTGGATTATCTGTTCTGTCAATAACAAGTTGCTGTATAGTTCCGTCAGACACTAAATTTTGAACAGATGAATAAGTTGTTAATTGAACTATATGGCGAGAATTATTTGCGCCATGACAACTCAAACAAAATACACTGATAATTGTTTGAACTGTCGGATTATATTTTACATTGGTTGAATCGCAAGTGAGTGATGCACTATTTTGAATCCAATTTTTAAGCTGTGCTATTTGGCAATTTGGTAATGGGGATGAACTTGCAGGAGGCATGGGTGTACTGCCACTTCTTTTTATAACTAATTCCTGCAATTTGCCGCTTGTTGCAAGAATGTAAACAGCATTTGAATCAGTAGTTAGTGGAATATTTGAACCTGCTCCGTGACAAACTCCACAGTATGTGCTGATGATGGATTGAACGGTTGGCTTATATTTTACATTAGTTGAATCGCAGGTAAGTGGCGGTGGCGCAACATTTTTTATCCAATTTCTTAATTGGGCTATTTGACAATTAGGTAAAGGCAATGAACCTGGTTTAGGCATTGGGTTGGTGCCGCTTCTATTAATAACCTGATTTTGCAAGAACCCGCTTTTTGCAAGATTGTAAACAGCATTTGAATCGGCAGTTAGTGGAAAGGTTGAACCCACTCCGTGACAAGCTCCGCAATAAGTGCTGATGATGGATTGAACGGTCGGTTTATATTTTACATTAGTTGAATCACATGATGTTGAACAAGTATCACACTTTGGCGGAAGACATGTTGTATGTTTTGCACCCTGTAATATCCAAACATAAATATCTCTCAATTGGTCATCAGTTAACCTTTTGTGTGGCGGCATGTGATTAACAAGAAGATTATTAACAGACCTGACAGACATGTATAACTTGCTCTTAAACGGCTGGCCCGCCTGAATCACACCGCTTTGCATTAACAAATCATATGATGTTACTTTAATATGATTTTTAGAATTATTCCCATGACAATCTGAACCGGCGCAGCTTGTAGCCAAGATAGGTAATATTTGTTGTTCAAAACAAACTTCTTTTAGGGGAACTATCGCATCATGCCTGCATGAAAAAATTGAGATAATAGAAAGTAATAATATAAAGCACAGAAGAAATAAAAATGAATATATTTTCATAGTATAAAATTACAATTTATTTTTTATCATCAATTTTTCAAAGATAAGTAAAATAAAATTATTTTTTCAGAGTATGATATAAATCATAACACCTTAAATTAAAATTTAAAAATATATTCTAAAATCAATATATTTGTTATTGAGTATTATAAAAAAACAATATAAATTCAATGGAAAATATTGAGCTAATTACTGATCATGAAATTTATGATAAAGTAATTCTTGAATTGGTTCCTAAAGCACGTCATTTCTTATGGTTTGGCACAGCCGATATAAAAGATTTATATGTCAATAAAGGCAAACGAATGGTTCCTTTCCTTGAAATTTTGTCTGACTTGATAAAAAATAAAGTTGAAATTCGACTTATCTTTGCCAAAGAACCCGGTGAAAATTTTCAAAAAGATTTTGATAAATATCCAGTGTTAGCAAAGCTTCTTGAACAATTTAATTGTCCGAGAGTTCATTTTAAAACAATAATTATTGATGGAAAATATGCTTATACAGGCAGCGCAAATCTTACAGGTGCAGGCATGGGAGCAAAAAGTATAAACAGACGAAATTTTGAAGCAGGCATATTAACCACAGATGCCGTATTTATTGAAAAGTTGATGAAACAATATGACGATATCTGGATTGGCAAACATTGTAAAAGCTGCGAACGCAAGGATTACTGCGCCGAATGGAGAGGTTTGAAATAATTTTATATGAAACGAAATATTAAAAAAATAAAATACATTCTAGTATTTTTATTGATTGATTGTATTTTTATTTTTCAAATACATGCTCAAACAAAATTTACCGATAATTTAAATGTTATGGTAAATTATCATTCAGGATTTATTTTGCCAGAATACACCTTTTTAAATTACATAACACAAGATTATGTTCAATCAATAGATGTCTGTCTTTTTAAAGAAACTTACGGTAAGAACGTGTGGGAACAGCTTTATAATTACCCTGAATATGGAATATCTTTTTTTTATTCCACATTGGGAAATGATAAAATATTGGGCAGAGAAATGGCTTTGACATATTTTTTTAAAACAAATTTAATTTCAAAAAAACGATTTCATTTTTACAATCGAACAGGCATTGGTATTGGGTATGTAAATCGAAAATTTGATTTTAATACTAATTATTTGAACGTAGCAATCAGTTCAAACTTTAATATTCACTTCAATTTGAGGTTAGGAATAAATTATTCAATATCTAATAAAATTGATTTAAATACAGGTGTTTCGTTTGATCATTTTTCAAATGCTAATACAAGTGAACCTAATTTAGGGCTTAATTATCTTACTGCATTTGGTGGTTTGAGTTATAGAATTGGTAGAAAAACAGAAAGATTGATATTAAAAACTGAACCACATATCAGAAAAAATAATTATGAAATTTTTGCCAGTATTGGTGGTAAACATACACGTGAATTATCCACTGAATATTTTGGAACTTCATCAGTTTCGTTTGAAATAACCAGAGAATATTTTCGTGCTTTTTATTTAGGAACCGGTGTTGATTTCTTTTATGATTCTTCTATTAAATCACAATTACAAAGCGAAGGGAAACAATATAAAAAAGGCAATGATTTCCAATCTGGAATTCATCTTTCGCAAGAGTTTGTTTATAATAAATTGAGTTTAATTATTCATGAAGGAATTTATTTTTATCAGGTAAATCAAAAAAATATTTATAACAGAGCGATTATCAACTACAGGCTTACAGACCATCTTTCAATGCGGCTTTCAATGAAATCACATTTAAATATTTTAGATTATCCTGAATTGGGCTTCGGAGTTAAATTTTAAGCATGAGAAATAAAATTTTTATATTTTTAATCAGTTTTATATTTTCCTTTTCTTGTAAAAAAGAAAATTTAGTTGAACATCGTTTTTCTGCGTTAGCTCCATTTAATAAAATTGAACTGAATAGCACATTTGATGTGTATCTCAGCGAAGATACCAGCTTCGCTATAAAAATTATTGCAGATGAAAAGATCATAGAAAATATTAATTTTAACATTGATAATAATGTGTTGAGCATCACGAATACAACAAAATTAAAATGGTTAACACCTGAAAAAAACAATGTTGAAATTTATATAAATTCAAAACAATTAAGCGAAATCAATGTAAACAGAACATGTAATATTAAAACATTGAATCCTATCACATCAAATGATTTTGGTTTAATTCTAAAAGATAAAGCGAATGAAGCAACACTTGAATTAAATTGCCATAATTTTTATTACTGGAATAATTCACCGTGTGGTGGAAAGCTAGCATTATCAGGCAAGACTGATGAATTAGCTATTTGGAATTTTGCACTTATGTCTGTTGATGCAAAAAATTTAATTGCAACAAATGCGCATGTTGAGAATAGTTCAAAAGGTAATTGCGAGGTGAATGTATTAAACAAATTTGAATACAGTATTTTTGGTGATGGGAATATTCAACTTTACGGAACACCAACAGAAATTATTAAACTTCAGGTAATATCATCCGGTCAATTAATAAAATATTAATAATATTTTTTATTTTTTGACAAAGTAAAAATACTTTCAGCAATCATTACACTTCCGCTTTAATCGTTTTCACATTCAATTCTTTTCCTTGAAAGATGTCTATATTATTTTTATTGCAGAAAGGGCATAATGAATAAACGTCTTGAATATTAAATTTTTTTTTGCAATCAAGACAATTGGCTTTTGCAGGAATTTTATTGATGATTAATTTTGCGTTTTCGGCAATGGTTTTTTCTATGGCAATTTCCCAAACAAATCCGAGTGTTTCAGGCACAACACCTGAAATTTCGCCTACTTCTAAAACAATTTCTGTTACTTTTTTTGCATGAATTTCTTTTGCGTGCGTTTCTATTATTTCAACAATATTTTGCGCAATGGAAAGTTCGTGCATGGATGTTTTTAATATATGAAGAAATTAAGCATTATCTTCTTCTGCATGAAAAACAGTCTTCTTAAGCGGATTGGCTGTCAGTTCTTTATACTCCATTCTATTTTTGCAAATATCAAAAGCCATATAAATGGCTTCACGCATGGAATCGGCAGATGCTAAATTTTGTCCTGCAATATCGTATGCAGTGCCATGACCTGGAGATGTGCGAACAAAAGGCAATCCGGCGGTGAAGTTGATTCCTTTTTCAAAACATAATGTTTTAAATGGAATTAATCCTTGATCGTGATACATGGCAAGAATTCCATCAAATTTAAGATAATTGGATGATCCGAAAAATCCGTCAGCAGGATATGGACCAAAAGCTAAAATGCCTTTTTCATTGGCTTTTTTGATGGCAGGAATAATAATTTTTTCTTCTTCATCGCCGATAATTCCTTGATCGCCGGCATGAGGATTCAATCCAAGTAATGCAATCTTCGGTCTGCGAATTGCAAAGTCCTTTATTAATGAATCATTCAGAATATTTATTTTTTTCAAAATCAATTCTTCAGTTACCAACTCATGCACATTGCGTAATGCTGTATGTCCAGTAATGACGCCGATTCGGACATTTTCGCTGGTCATTAACATCAATACATCTTTTGTTTCAAATCGTTCAGCGAGATATTCCGTATGACCGGGAAAATTGAATCCAGTAGATTGAATATTTTTTTTATTTATTGGCGCTGTAACCAATGCGTCAATTTCATTTTGTTTTAAGTCAATGATAGCTTTTTCGAGGGCGAGGAGAGAATATTGTCCGGCAACATCAGTTGATTTTCCAAGATCAATTTTTATTTCTTCTTCGCTGATGTTAATGATATTTGCACGTTTAGGATTGGCAGCATCTGCTTTTTTAATTAGATTAAAATTAAAGTCAGGTGCATTCAGCATTTTTTTATGATAAGAAGCAACTTTTGATGAGCCATAAACAATTAACGTAAATTGTTCGTTGATTCGTGGGTCATTCAATGCTTTGATGATGACTTCATATCCGATTCCATTGATATCACCGTGAGTTATGCCGATTCGTATCCTGTTATCTTTTGACATAGTGTAAATTTATTTTTGCAAAGTTAACTAATTTATTTAACTGAAAATAACACATTATTTTACTTAAAAACAGGTATAAAAAATTAAACAAAAAACTTTCTTTTAAATAAAAAAGCAACATGCACTAATCCTATCATTACAGGAACTTCAACCAATGGACCGATAACGGCTGCAAACGCTTCACCTGAATTGATGCCGAATATAGCAATGGCAACAGCAATCGCAAGTTCAAAATTATTGCTTGCAGCGGTAAATGACAAAGTGGTTGATTGTTCATAATTGGCGCCCATTTTCTTACTTAAGAAAAATGATAACACAAACATCACCACAAAATAAATAATCAATGGAATAGCTATTCGCACTACATCCAATGGGATTTTAACTATATATTCACCTTTGAGTGAGAACATCACAACGATTGTAAATAACAACGCAATTAGCGTCAATGGGCTGATTTTAGGGACAAATTTTGTTTGATACCATTCCTTGCTTTTTGCATGAATTAAAATAAAACGTGTTAGAAAACCAGCAATGAAAGGGATTCCAAGATAAATAAAAACGCTTTTTGCAATTTGTCCAATGGTAATATGCGCAACAGAATCATTCACCGGTAAGCCAAACCAACTAGGCAAAATGGCAATAAAAACATAGGCATAAATAGAGAAAAGTAATACCTGAAAGATAGAATTAAAAGCAACTAAACCGGCTGCATATTCTGTGTCTCCTTTGGCAAGATCGTTCCAAACAATGACCATGGCAATGCAACGGGCAAGCCCGATGAGGATCACGCCATACATATAGTCAATGTTGAATTGCAGAAAAATGATTGCCAAGAAAAACATTAAAATCGGACCAATAATCCAATTTTGAATTAATGATAACCCAAGAATTTTTGTGTTCTTAAATACATCGCCCAACTCTTCATATTTTACTTTTGCCAATGGCGGAAACATCATCACAATTAAGCCGATGGCAATTGGAATATTTGTTGTGCCTGATGAAAAGCTATTCCAGAATTTTGCAACATTTGGATTTATCCAACCAGCGAAAACCCCAATAAACATGGCGATAAATATCCATAATGTTAAATAGCGGTCTAAAAATTTTAAACGTTTTTTCATAAAAGAATTGATTTGAAGATTTTATAATTTGAAAATTATTTTTTTGAATTTAAACTTAATTATCACTTGTGTTTTAAATATTTTCAAATCTTCAAATCATTTAATCTTTAAATTATTTTTATAAAATAAATAAAACTCATTTTTAATTTCATCTCTCACTCTGCGGAATTCACTCCAGATAAATTCATCTGTTCCAACTGCATGTGAAGGATCGTCAAAGCCAATATGTAAGCGATGTTTAACGTTACCACTAAAAATCGGACATGATTCATTAGCGCCACCGCAAACAGTGATAACATAATCCCATTTTTCATTTAAATATTGATTGACGGATTTAGGTTTGTGATTGCTAATGTCAATTCCAACTTCCTTCATAACCTGAATGGCTTTGGAATTAACCTGTTCAGCTGGTTCTGTTCCTGCTGAATGAACATCTAATGATGCATCAAAAGATTGCAACCAGCCATGAGCCATTTGGCTGCGACAGCTATTTCCGGTGCATAAGATTAAAATTTTCATTTTTTTGATTGAGTTTTTTTAGATTTTACATTACACGGAATTTTTACAGTTTTAATAGTTGAGAAAAATTTGTCAAACTTTTTTAAATCCTTTTTAATGTTAGAATTATTAAGGCAATAATTTATTTTCAATCCATCAATTTCACCTTGAATCAATCCTGAATCTCGTAACTCTTTTAAATGCTGTGAGACAGTGGTGCGGCTTAAAGGCAGATAATCTGATATATCACCTGAAATACAGTTTTTTGTTTTGGCTAAATATTTCAAAATGGCTAATCGTGCTGGATGTGAAATAACTTTTGCAAAGCGTGCTAAATCCTGTAAATCTGTATCAAAATTTTCTTTTTTAATCATATTAGAATGTTTTATGTCGCAAACATACGACATAAAATTGCAATCACAAAACTTTTTATATTAAATCAAAGTTAAATTTTTTGAGAATATACTTTTTTAGAAAGAAGGAATCAGTGAAAATCCTTTTCATTTCTGTTAATCAGACCTGATGGGGAAATATCATTTTTCTCACAAAAATCTTTTTCGTTTTTAACAAAAATAGTTAAAACTGAATCTAAATGGTGATTGATATAGTTTGAAAAAGACAACATGATTGCATTGTCTGATTTTGTGAAAGAGCTGTCAGGCAAGCAAGCGATGCGAACTACTTCCTTGAATTCTTCATGGCAAAATGATTTATATAGCATTAATAAATCAATGGCAGATTTTTTTAAAATTAATTCTGATGATTTCGGTTTTAGCGCATTTACTTTTTGAATTGATGAATCAACTTCTTGCTTAAAATGATTAAACGTTATTTTAATTTTTTCCTTTTTATTTCCGTTGATCATTTCATTCAATTGGTCTTCTTCATCCAATACTTTTTTTATGCTTATAGCAATTGTTTTGTTAAATTCTTCAGTCCTGTGAAATCCGCTAATACAGGACGAAATCACAAGAAGGATAAAAAAAATTATAATGATATTTTTTCTGTTTTTCAACTTTAAAAGATTTAAAACAAAAATAGAAATAATTTAACAAAAGCAATGTTTAAAATTTAATGATATGATAAATCTTTATGCGGAATTTTTGAAAATAGATAATAATTAGTATTTTTGTTAACTCTACCAATTTAATAGAGTATTTTATAAATGGGAGAATTATATAATAAGTTAAAAGAAGATATTCGTTTTGAAGAAGGTGTTGTCGCTTGCATAAACTGTGGAACCTGCACTGCCATTTGTGCTGCAGCGGAATTCTACAATTATGATCCGCGAATGATAGTTGACACAGTTCAATCAAGAGATGAAGAAAAAATTTTAGAGTTATTAAAAAGCGAAACGATTTGGTATTGCGGCGAATGTATGTCGTGTAAAACCCGCTGCCCACGCGGTAATGCGCCAGGATTAGTTATCATGGCATTGCGTAGTCTTTCTCAAGATTTGGGTTATTTTGTTGAATCGGAGAAAGGTCGTCAACAGCTTGCTTTAAAGCGTACAGTGGGTGAGTGGACGTTGAAGTTTGGTTATTGTCTTTATTTAGAAGGCGTCGGAACAGACCTTCATCCTGAACAAGGACCAGTGTGGGATTGGAAACAAAAAAACTGGAAAGATGTTTTTGAACGTTTGGGTGCAAATTATCAAGGTGATGGACCTGGCATTCTTCGTAAGATTCCGGAAGAAGCGCTTGATGAAATCAGGAAAATTTTTGAAGTAACCGGAGGCAAAGAACGCTTTGATAAAATTGAAGAATTTTCAAAGAAAAAAGCTGAAGAACTTGGACTTGAATTTGGTGATGGAATGGATAATGAATATTTTCAAACAATCTATAAGAAAAACAGCAATAATCATACAGCACAATGAACATAGACGGTAAGAAAAATATCTGGAAAGAATATCAGAAAGAAATTGCTGATGATAAATATTTTTATGTGAGAAGTTGTGTTCGTCAGAATTTTTTTCCCGGCTCTGAAACTGCATTTTTAAATATCATGCGTGAGGAACTCGGCAAAGATGTTTATGAACATCCATGTCATACAACCTGCACGGGCATTGGTTATCACAGCGATATTGTTCCGATGGAAACCATGATGACTGTGGTTGCTCGCCAATTCGCTTTGATGACCGAAGCTGGATATAAAAATTATGTTCCTTCCTGTGTTACATCGTTTGGAATTTATACAGAGGTGTTGGATATGTGGCATCATTTTCCTGAAACAGAAAAAAAGGTTCGAGAACAGCTGAAAAAAGCCACAGGCAGAGAGTTTGAGAAACCTGAAAATCTTGCACATGCCAGTGATATTATTTTTAAATTTAGAAAAGAGATTGGTGCAAAAGCAAAATATAAATTGGTAAATCATAAGACTGGCAAGCCTTTGAAGGTTGTTGAACACATTGGTTGCCATTATTCAAAAATGTTTCCAAATAAAGGTGTTGGTGGCGCTGAATATCCATATGTTTTAATTGGGATGATTGAAGAATGGGGTGGCGAAGTGATTGATTATCCTGAACGAAGACATTGTTGTGGCTTTGGTTTCAGGCAGTATTTGGTTCAGGCAAATCGTGGTTATTCATTGGCTTGTTCACATAAGAAATTTGAATCAATGGAACCATTCAAACCGGATATGATAATTACGAATTGTCCCGGATGCCCTATGTTTCTTGATAGATGGCAATATGCTATCAGCGAAATGCAAGGAAAAACGTATGGCGAAAATGGTCAGGGAATTCCCGTGTTTACTTATGAAGAAGTTGCAGGACTTGTGCTGGGCTATGATCCATGGGATTTAGGTTTGCAGGTGCATCAGGTTTCTTGCGAACCAGTGCTTGATAAGATTGGAATAACTTATGATCCTCAAAAAAAATACGATGGCGTTTTAGGAAAAAAACTTGGAGTGCCTGAAAAACCAAGTGTTTTGAAAGTATAATCGAAAAATATTTTTTGTAAAAATTTTTAAATGAAAAAGAAAGTAGTTGTCATTGGCGGAGGAATAGCAGGGATGGAATCTTCATCCTATCTTTCGGCTATGGGATATGATGTAACGCTTGTTGAAAAAGAACAGAAGCTCGGCGGGCATTTGTTGAAATGGGATCGTCTGTTTCCCACGATGCGCTTGGGTTCTGAAGTACTTCAATTTCTTAACAAAGGAATTCAGGGCAAAACAAAAGTAATTACCGAAGCAGAAATATCAAAGATTGATAAAGTTCAGGATAAATTTAATTTACAGATGTTGAATGGCGATACTCTGGATGCCCATGCTTTGCTTGTTACCACTGGTTACGATCTATTTGATGCTCGAAAAAAAGAAGAATACGGATACGGAATTTATGATAATGTTTACACTTCCGCAGAACTTGAAATGGTGTTTACAAATCATCAGAAATTACAAACTGCATCCGGTCAAACTCCTAAAAAGATAGGCTTTGTGCATTGTGTGGGGTCACGAGATGAAAAAGTGGGCAATACGTATTGTTCAAAAGTTTGCTGTGTAACTGCCGTCAAACAAGCCATTGAGGTGAAAGAACGTTTGCCTGAATGTGAAGTATATTGTTTTTACATGGATCTTCGCATGTTTGGGATGCTTTTTGAAACAATGTATAAAGATGCACAAGCAAAATATGGCATAAATTTCATCAGAGGAAGAGTTTCTGAAGCTTCTGAAAATAAAGACAAAAGCGTTCAGGTGAGGGTAGAAGACACGCTGGCTGGCAGACCGCTAAAATTAAATGTAGATATGCTTGTGTTGATGTTAGGATTTGTTCCTTCGCAAGGAACGATCAAGATTGGCAATATGCTTGGATTGAATTTTGGCATCAATGGTTTTTTAAAAACAATGGATCAGCATTTACAGACAAACGTTTCAAATGTGCCCGGTGTGTTTTTTGCCGGCACTTGCACTGCGCCGAATACAATTACAAACACAATTACAGATGCAAGAGCAGCAGCTGCAAAGATTGCTTGTTATTTGGAAGGTTCAGATATTGAATACAGATAAAGCGCGATTTGATTGTAAATAATGTTTTGAAAAAAGATTAAAATAAAAAAGAATTTTTTTAAATGAAAGTTATTCAAATATGCCCTGTCTGTGGATTCCCTGCAATTTCGGTGAAAGAAAAGGCTGTTAGATTTAATCTTAATGATTCTTTAAAATATAAAATTGAATCAAATTTAAAATGGAGTATTTGCAATAATCCACTTTGCGATTGTTCTTATTTTTCAAAAATATATATTTTCAAAATATCAGATTTAATCAAACCTTTATTTTTCAAGGATTTTAATGATAATGTGCCGATTTGCTATTGTTCAGATTTGACAAGAGGTGAAATTAAAAATGCTGTTAAAAATGGTCAACGAACTATTGATGATGTGCAAGATTTTGCTAAAAAAAATATTACCGGATTCTGTGAAGAGCGCAATCCATTGGGAAAATGTTGTAGAAATGTTTTTTTAAAAACAATCTCTGATTCACTTGATGAAAATAATTTAAATTAAAAACGCATTGATAGATTTTGGATATAATATAAGCAGTGATCGCCAGATAGACCTTGATAATAGTGACATGCGCATTGCTAATTTTGTCAGAAAGATTGAACCGACTTTCGGAACATGTCTTTCCTGCGGAACGTGCACAACCACATGCAGCGCTGGAAATTTTACAGATTTTAATCCACGGAAATTATATACGCTGATAAAACGTGGACAAGTCAGTGAAGTGAAAAATGAAATTGAGAAATGTATGTTGTGTGGCAAATGTCAATTGCTCTGTCCACGCGGCATCAACACGCGTCATATTATTTTGAATATTCAGAAAGCAATAGAAAAATTAGAGAAAAATGAAATTTGATCCTTTTGTACTACCTTTCTTGATTGGGCTGAACGCCATGTTCTTCATACTTGTTTACAAGTTTCAGAATTGGATTGGCAGAATGGATAGCGCTGACAGAAAAAAATTATGGAAAGGTTTTTTTACAAATAAATTTTTCTTCTCAGTAAAAGAAATTTTTCTTGAAGGATTGATTCACAGAAAAATTTTCAGAGTTAATTTTTTTCTTGGAACCATGCATATGACGCTTGCTTTCGGCTGGTTTCTTCTTATTGTTTTTGGCACGATAGAATCAAAATTGCATAATCAAAAAGCATTCAGCGCAATATATGATCCAATCTTTTTGAAATTTTTCGAACATGATTTATCCGGAAAGCCTTGGAGTGGTTTCTTTGCATTCATCATGGATTTTTTATTGTTATTTGTGCTTGTTGGTTTGTTTCTCGCTATTGCCAAGCGATTTGTGAAGATGCTTTATGGAATGAAACGTTCCACAAAACTTAAACCTGAAGACAAAATTGCTTTAAAAGCATTATGGCTGATATTTCCATTGCGACTTATTGCAGAAAGTATTACAGCTGCATTGTATGGTAATGGCGGGTTTCTGACCAATCATGTTGGCGCACTATTAATGAAAACTTTTCTTTACAACACGCTTGTTGCTTTTGAACATCCTTTCTGGTGGGCATATTCAGCGGTGTTGGGAATTTTTTTCGTGTTACTTCCTTTCTCCAGATACATGCACATTCCGGCTGAGGTTTGGTTGATTTTTATGAGAAATGCTGGCATTGGTCCGAATAAAAAATATGATGGTCATGCAGTGTTTGAATTAAATGCTTGTTCACGTTGTGGCATTTGTATTGATACCTGCCAATTGAATATTTCTACAGAATTGAATCATTCAGTACCTGCGTATTTTCTGCATTCCATCAAACACAAGGAAGTGGAAGAAAAGAAAGCCTTTAATTGCATGATGTGTGGACGATGTAAGGAATATTGCCCAGTCGGCATTGATACGCTGAATCAACGATTGCTGCAACGGAAAACATTTATTACCGGCAATGGGTTGAATTATAATTATCTCAAAGAAACACCAATTGAAAAGGCTGATATTGCTTATTTTGCAGGATGTATGAGTCATCTAACGCCGGGCATTATTAAAGCAACAGAAACAATTTTTAAAGAAGCGCAAATCAATTATACATTTATTGATAAGGATGGAAGTGTTTGCTGTGGGCGCCCAGCGCTGATTGCAGGAAAAGATAAAGCTGCGTTTAAATTGATAGAGTATAATAAACAACTGATTAAAAATTCAGGAGCGAAAATACTTGTAACCAATTGTCCGATTTGTTACAAAGGATTTAAAGAAGAATATAATTTGGATATTCAGGTGATGCATCATACGCAATATATTAATTTGCTTGTTGGTTCGCATTTAATTCATTTAAGTGGACTTGATAAAAACGTGATTTACCATGATCCATGCGAACTTGGCAGAGGTTCACATATTTATAATGAACCTAGAAACATTCTAAATAAGATGTCCAATTTGTTGAGTTTGGATTTTGAAAAAGAAAATGCGCTTTGTTGCGGTGGCAGTCTCGGACAGTTTAATCTTACACCCGAACAGAAAGAAAAAGTCCGCAAAGATGCGCTAAAAGAATATTCTCTGCAAAACCCTGATATGATTGTTACTGCTTGTCCACTTTGCAAAAAAACGTTCACGAAAAAATCAGACATAGAAATTAAGGACATTGCAGAAGTTGTAGTACAATCTATGAAAATATCTGAAAAATCAGCTTTTTCAGTTGAGGAAGAAGTGTTTGCTTAAGTTGATAAAATTTTAACTTTATTTTCCAAATTAAAAATGTGTGATTGAATTTGCCAATTCCTAAAAATTCATTAGGTTTGATAAATATTTTTAATGAATGGAAATATGAATAAAAAAAGAGTTTTTCAAAAATATAGTTTAATCTGTTTTTTTATTTTTCTATTCAGCAATCTTTTCGCACAAAATCAGTTCTCGGCGATTGAGCTGAATGCCCTCAATGCACCGTTATCTCTAAAAAATGATTTGATTGGTTTAACCGAATATCTAACAAAACCGTGTGCAAATGATATTGAAAAAGTAAGAAGCATTTATGTTTGGATTGCAGAGCACATAGATTTTGATTTGAAATCATTTGAAAAAAGTAATAGAAATTTTTATTCTGCTCAAAAGATTTTAAATATTGGAAAGGCTGACAGCAGAGGTTTTGCGCAATTATTTCAGGCAATGTGCGAACAGGCAGGAATTACTTGCCGCACGATTGAAGGCTATTCAAAAGCTTTTCCTTATGTGCAAGGTGATGTGTTTATCAGAACGGAACATGATTGGAATGCAGTTTTTATCAATAACAAATGGTCTTTCATTGACCTTACTTGTGGCAGTGGAAATTTACTTTATGAAGATAGAGAGTTTTTAAAATTTGCTTCTTCGATCTTCGGGTTTATTTACATTAAAGATAAATTGGTGTTCAAAAAAAAGATGAACGATGAATTTTTTTTAATAGAAACAAAGAAATTTTTTTTTTCTCATTTGCCCGCCAATCCTATGTGGCAGTTGATTGATTGCCCGATTTCTGTAAATTCATTTGAGAAAAAACCTTCTGAAATAGCAGCTGATATGGACAAAGCAGGAATCATTCCTTGTTACAGTTTTATTGATTCTATTGCCATGTATGAACATCTGAATGAACCGCAGAAGAGCTTGAAATCAGCGGAAGACGCACTATTTTTCAATCAACGGAATAAAAAAAATCTTGCGGATGCAACTGTGAATTATGCAAATTTACTGTTTGATGTTGAACATTCTGAAATGAATAAAATTCAAAAAGATGAAAATATTTCATTTTATCAAAAAGCAAAAAATTTATATTCTCAATTCAAAGAACAAATTAATTTAAAATATAAAACTGCATTCGAACGGAACAAAAGCATGAATGACATATGCAACAAGGAAAATGAAGAATATGTTGCGAAAAATACAAGACTAATTTCTAAAAACAAAAAAATAATTCAAAGAAATAGTAAGGAGAAGAAAAAGCTTTTTGAAGAAAATAAAAATTTAGCTAATCAAAACCATCAGTTGAAATATGAAAGTATTGAAAATGTTAAAAAGACTAGGAAAATCAATACTCTGGAAGAAGTAAAAGTTATCGAAACAAATTTTCAGATTATAAAAGAGAATAAGGAAAAAATAAATAAAAATAAAAATAATATCAGTAATCTTTGCCGGAATAATCAGGAAGAGCTGGAGCTTTTTATAAATAAAAACATGCAGGACATCATTGAAAATAATAAGAAAAATGCGACTCTTATCAAACAAAATATAGCTTTTAAAAAAGAAAATAATCATTTGCTTGATACTTTAATCATTCTAAATAATGATTCAATCAGTCAGAATAAAAAAACAGAAACAGAGCTGAGAATCATCAATAACAAGGAAAGCAAGGATTACATCGAAGAAAATTTAAATCAGATTGAAAAATTCTATAAAGAAAATAAAAGCTTGATAAAAGAAAATAAAAAATTGATTCGAAAAAATAAACACATGAGCATTGAAGACCGCAAGGAAAATGAAATGTTTATGGATGAAAATAAATTATTGATTGATGACAATCAAGCGATGATTACGTCAAACATTAGTATTATGAGGAATGATGACGATGATAATATTTTGTTGAAGAAAGAAAATAAAATGCTTAAAAAAGAAAATGTTTTATTGCTCACTGAAAATGATCTTGAGAACCTGAGATTTCGCAATGAAAATAAATTTATTGGAAGAAGATTTGTAAATGAAATGTTAGAAAATGAATGGAATATCAGATTCTGTAAAAACAGAATTTCGTTGTTAAATAAAGTGAAAATTAAAATTGAGAAATAATCAATATGTTTGGTAGAAATTATAGTTTCATGAACAGAAAAAAACCATCTGCAAAATAAAGTAATCCTACTAAACCGACCAGCAGTCCAAGGTACCAGACATATTTACGTTTCAACAGTGCGGCGATAGAAGACAATAGAATTGCAATTTGAAGAAAGATGACAGCTACACCAAAAGGTTTTGATTGTTTTTGCGCCTCATCACGATTGGTTTCAAGCTGTGTGGCTTCTTTCTGAAGGTTATTTTTCTCTTGATTATAATTTGAAATTTTTTCTGAAAAATTATTAATCAATTTGTCATAATCTTCGGCAACTTGCTTGTCTTTGGTGGTAAGCTGTTTAGCCTGCAATTCCAAAACAGATTTTTGTATCTCGTACAAATATCCTTTCATGCTTTTTGATTGAAAATGAGCCCATTTATCAGAAGCTTGTGCCTGGCTAAGCAATGATCTAGTAGAAAATGATCCACCTTTGAATGTTGATAAAGTGGCGCAAACAGCATAAATGACAGTTGCTACAGCCAGAACGTTCAACCATTTTTCTTTTTTTTCTTCAGCCATTTTTTTAAGTTTTTTAGTTTTGAAAAATAATTATTCAAAAATCATTCCATTCCAATTAAGATAAATGAATGTTCAGTATTTCTATATTGATTATAAATTAAAATATTTCGAATCTCTTTTTTTGAATTACCTGATACTACAAGCGATGCAGGAATTTTTCTGTTTTTTAAAATAGTACATGCAACACCCAATGCAAATCCGGTTGATGTATGATACTCTCCGCAAAGTTTTTTGTATAAAGCTATTTGAATGTTTGATGAAAAATTGTCAGTAGCGAAATTATCATAAATGCTGTCAAATTGTTGGTCGCCATTTTTGCCAAGCAACAATAAATCAATTTTATTTTTCTGAATTTCGGATGAATTTAAAAATAGTTCAAAATTTTGATTTATTTCTTCATGATTATCAGGTTTGTAAAACGTGTGAACTCCATTGATTATAGGATTTTCGGAAGAATATTCTGAAGAGATATTAAAAAATGCGCTGCCTTCACCTGCAATTGTTCCTTTGGTATCAATAGAATAAAGTTCTTTGTTGCAAATAATTGAAGCTTTCCAGAAATCTAAATATCCATATACTTTAAAATGATAATCAGTAATCTCATCAATACAACCTGTAAGAACGTTTATTGCTTGTTTTTCTTCGAGAAGGAGCATTGTATCTGTCAATGCATTTTCAAATGAAAAACTACGATGAACATAATTCATGTTGTAATTATTATTTTTTGTCATCATTGCAATTTGTGAGCCGACTAGATTATTGGTAGAATGAATAAATGAAGTGGGGAACATTATTTTTCCATTACTTTCAATGACTTGAGCAAGAAATTTTTCAAGTTCTTCAAGACAACCAAATCCTGTACCAGTTGTAATTGCATCCGGTTGAGATGTTTGATTACGTAAGCACATCATGGCTGCATATAAACCAATTTTTAGGATACGTGGCATTTTTCTGAGATAAATCGGAGGAATCAATTCTTTAAAATCAGGTTCAATACAGCGGATTAAAGATGTATGATAAAGAATCATTTCATCCAGCCAAGAATCATTGATTGGCGAGCCTTGTGGAGATACAATTCCGAATGATGTAATATATGCCTTCATCATTCGAATCTTGAAAAAATTAATGAAGTGTTATTTCCACCAAAACCAAATGAATTTGACATGACATGGCGAACAGGTTGATTTTTCAGGCATTTAATAACAGGATCAAATGAAAGCTCATGAATTCTTTCTGAAAAATTTAGATTTGCCGGAATAAAATTATTTTTAATAGCTAGTATAGAAACAACAGCTTCAACTGCTCCGGCAGCAGCAAGCGTATGTCCTGTAAATGCTTTGGTAGATGAGAGTGGAGGAATTTTTGCTCCAAATGCCATCATAACAGCTTTTCCTTCTGAAAGGTCATTCACTTCAGTGCCTGTGCCGTGTGCATTGATATAGCTGATTTCATCCGGTTGAAGATTCGCAGATTCCAATGCTTTTTTAATTGCAAGAAAAGCTCCGTTTCCATCAGGTGATGAAGCAGTAGTATGAAAAGCATCATTTGCATTCCCATACCCTTTTATTTCGCAAAGTATTTTTTCAGGATCTGCAATGTCTTCCGCTTCAAGCTGGAGGAAGGCAGCTCCTTCTCCAAGAGTTAATCCCTTGCGGTTAGCATCAAACGGTTTGCAAGGGGTTGAGTCAAGTATTTCAAGTGCATTGAACCCATTAATTGTAAAGCGTGTCAAAGCATCTGTACCACCGGCAATCACACGATCAAGTTTGTTGTGTCTGATCATTCTTGCACCATTCATAATTGCATTGGCTGACGAGGAACATGCTGTGCTGATGGTTGCCAGGTAATGTTTGATTTTCAGTATATCAGCGATTCGTTCAGTACTGTCAGCACAATCATATGTTTCAATTAGATTACTATGAATATTTTTTTGTAATTGTTCCTGATAATGAATTTCGTTCAATGGCATACCACCGACAGTTGTAGCAGAAATCAGTCCTGAACGTATATTTTTATTTGATAATTTATTAAAAGCTTCTTGTGCAGCAATGATGCCTAATAATGTAGTTCGTGAATACGTTTCAATATCTTCTGAAATACCTGCCATTTGAGCCAATGCAACATTTGAAAATTTTACTTCTCCGAAAGGTCTTTGATTATTGGTTATATCGAGATGCTGTAAACATCCAATTCCAGTTTTGGAATTAAGCAGTGAATCTAAAAATGAAGGAACATCTTGTCCCGGGGCGCAAATGATTCCAATCCCTGTAACAAAGACACGTCGCAACATAAGCAAACATTAATTTTGATGTTTTGTAATATATTCAGCAATTGATCGGATATTATATAGCGCCGTTCTTCTGTCGCGTGGATCTTCTATTTTGATATTATATGTTTTTTCCATTAGGACAACAATTTCTAATGCGTCCACAGAATCCAATCCAAGTCCTTCAACAAACAAGGGCGTATCAAAATTAAAATCAGGAGGCATAATATCATGCAGGTCTAGAACTTCAATGATCTCCGACTTTAATTTATTCATCAATTCTTCCATTAGCTATATTTTACTTACAACAAACCTACATGAATTTTTTAAAATACACAAAACTTAAATAAAAAAATAGTAACAATAAATTCTTAAAATCTTTAAGGTGAAATTGAGAATTATTATTTCAACTTTCGGTGATAATTGAAATATCCAATTCCGATACTCAGACAAAGTATTGAGAAAATAATTAGTTGTGCAGAAGGGAATAGAACACTAATAAAATTTTGATTTCGAATAAAAATATCATAGAAGCCTTCAAGCCCCCAATTCATAGGAGAAAGGATACTTATTGTTCGAAGGAAGTGTGGCATAGCAAATACGGGCACCCAAATTCCACCAATAGCTGCAAGGATTACAACAGAAACTGATCCAAAGTTTGCAGCCTGCTGATGACTGGAAGCGATTGTACCAATGGCTATACCGAAAGATATTGCAGCTAGCGATGATGAAATTACAATCAATGCAAGTGCAGGTATATTATGTCCGATGCTAAGGGAAGGCAATCCAGCCAAAGGCAAGATATAAACACCCATAAGCAACATCAGGCAAAATAAAATAATGCAAACAATAAGATAAGTTAGCATTTTAGCAAACAAATATATTTTATAACTGCATGACATGACAAGCAATCGGTTAAAGATGCCTTCCTCACGCTCTTTGATCATGTTTGTTGAAAGAGAAATGACAATAAAAAATATGGCAAATAACGTCCATGCCGGAACATTATGCTGTACAGAATTTGGCATAATGTTGCATTTATTGGTTAAAGCAAATTGTTCTTTATAAGAGATTAATCTATCAGGTGTCACATCCAAATCGGGCGACATCAGCTTGCGCTGTAGCTCTCTGTTGATTTCATTCATGGTGATTTTATATTCAACATGCTGCGTAAATTCTCGCAGATTGCTCATGATCGTTGCTTTGAAGGATTCTTTTGTTGTCGGATCAATTAAAATCATGATATGAAGAGAATCACTATTTTTTAATTTTGGTTTAGAAAGTCCTGCAAAAGCAAGAGCGACAGACTTTCTAACGGATTGTTTAATTTTAAATGTGGAACTATCGGGAATAATTAAACCTAGCTGATAACTTCCTGAAGCAACCTTCTCTCTAATTTTTTTTTCTGCATTCTTTTCCGTTTTAACAACATCAACATTGAACATCTTGGACGAACGAAGTTCGCGAATGATAATCGTTCCAAGGCTGTCATTGTCTTTATTTAAAATGGCCAGAGGAATTCGATTTTCTTGTAATGTTCTGTAAGTATTGTCCTGCAGGAGTGTCATAATGAGAACCAAAGACAGCGGCATGAGAAAAAGCAATAATAATCCGGCTTTGTCGCGCATAAGCAAAAGAATGTCTTTATATAAAAGCGATGAAAGTTTTCTCACGATTTAATCTCTTAATTTCTTTCCTGTAAGTTTTAAAAAAACATCTTCTAATGAAGAACATTCAGTATTTTGATTGATCAGTTCTTTCGGAGAACCTGAAACTATTGATTTTCCTTGATCCATGATGGCAATATGCGAACAAAAATTTTCTGCTTCTTCAAGATAATGCGATGTGTAAATCATCGTAGTGCCTTCTCTGTTAAGCGTTTTAAGATATTCAATTATCATATTTTTTGATTGTACATCAATACCAACAGTAGGTTCATCTAAAAATAAAATTTTTGGTTGATGCAACAGTCCGGTTATCAGGTTTAATCTTCTTTTCATACCACCTGAAAAAACAGTTACTTTTGAATTACAACTTTTTTCAAGACCAAAAATTTCAAGCATTTCATTGATTCTATTTTTTAATCTATTTTTTTCAATACCATAAATGTTTCCGAAAATTTTTAAATTTTCAAAAGCCGTTAATGAAGTATATAGTGCAATATCCTGAGGAACAAAACCTAAAAGCTTTTTAATTTGTTTATGATCTTTTTCAGAATCAAATCCGGCAATCTCAATGTTTCCTGAAGTTTTAAAAATTAATCCGCAGATAATATTAATTGTGGTTGTTTTACCAGCGCCATTTGGTCCAAGCAACCCAAATATTTCATTTTCTTTTACATATAAACTTAACCCATCAACAGCAGGAATGGAAGAACCTTTGTAAATTTTTGTTAGATTTTTTATTTCTAAGATGCTGCCGGAATTCATTTGATTATTTCTTTTAACCTTCTGAATATTTTTTCTTCCCGATTGGCAATATCTATCAAAATATCAGCAAGCAAAGGATATTGAGTAAATTCATTGCCGCGTTTTTTTAAATTTTTTGCAGATAGAAAAGCGAATTCGCGCCATCTGTCACCGGCTTGTGTCATTTCTGTTGATAATGAATTTAACTCATCAATATTTAATATACCTGCTGCTTCCTGAAGAAATGCAGCATAGATGAATCTAAAACCTGCGCCACCAGTACCAATTTCTTCAAGCATTCTGATAATTTGTCCGAGGTAAAGAGATGCTTTTTTTTCGCCTAGTCTTTTATCCCATTTACGAGCGCGTTTAGCCATATATCTAATGCCTTTGATGCCAAATAATGGGATGGGAATTTCAAGCATGTCTTTGCAATTTTGTTTAATTCCTTTGATTACTGCGGCTTTCAAATCATAGTTTATCGGCGGTTGAACAACATGATACATTCTGCCTGTTGGTGGATAAGTGCCTTGTGCATAGCGAACTTTAAGTAATTCATCATAGCTTAATGTTTCAATATTTTCCATCACCGGATCACTGATAAAATAGGAATTATTTTCTTTGCCGAAAGCCACAATATTATGTGCATTAAAATGAAATCTGTATTCAGTAGGAAAATAGGGAAGATTGAAAACGCCTACAAGCATACCGACTGGAGTACCATTTTGCAGGTATTTATCCAGATCATTCATTGCTTTATTTTTGTCAGAATATTTTTCGAATTTTATTTTGAAATTTAATCGTTTGGTTACTCTTTTGAAAATGAGTCCGGGCCAAGGACGAAACGATACAACTGGCAACCCATTTAACTTGATAAATGGCATATAGGAAAAGAAAAGTCCAGAGCCAATGCCGAAAGCCAATGGTTCATTAATCTTCAATCCGTAAAAATTTAAAAGGTTTGAAGTCACCCCGTTTTCACAGTGTGCGGCTTGTTTATGTTGAAAATTTATTTTCATTAAAAAAAATTAAATCTGTAACAGTTTTTCTAAAGTAATATTAAATACATCTGCATATAATTGCAAAACCGGAGATTTAAGTTTTTTAAAAACAGATGGTTTGAGATGACGTTTTATTCGCCAACGGGAAACCCCGGTATATTGAGCAAGGATAGAAATATCCATTGCGTTTTTTTCAATGTAATAGGCAATTGGACTGACTTTCCCTGCGAGAACATCTTTTCGTTTTTCTTCTACCTTTTCAGAAATTAGTTCCCATGCAAGTTTCAATGCGTCATTTTTTGGCTTCCAGCCCAAGCTTAATACCTGCGTATATTTACCATTTTCATCTGTAGCATAACAAACGTCCCTGACTTTACCCGCTTTCAGAAACCCATCATCATCTTGTGGAACTTCATTAATGTTCATTTAGCAAACAGTTAAAAGCGAAATTGAATAAGAAAATCTTGCACTTTCCGGCACCATCAGTAATATTTTTTCTCCTTTTTTTAATTTTCCGGAATTAAATAATTCTTCAAGCATAAGAAATGCAGAAGCGGAACCAACATTTCCAACTTTTGTAAGATTTGTAAACCATTTTTCTTTGGGGACATGTAATCCTGCTTCATTCATTGAATCATAAATTTTTTCACGAAAAAATTCGGATGACAGATGAGGCAGAAGATAATTAATAGTGCTTATATCAAGATTTCGTTTGGTTACTATATCTTTCAAGTAATTAACACCAAGTTCAACAATATTCGAACTTAATAATTTAACATCCTGCTTTAAAGAAAAGATGGAATTATCAAGCCATTCCGAAGGTTGATATTCAGACCAGCCTTTAATCGTACCATCTTCCATTTTGTCAGAGCCGGCATACATACAGGTTTCTTTGATGTTTGCGAAAGAACTCATGTCAATCCATTCAACACGAAGACTCAATTGTCCGTTGGGTTTGTTTTGCAAGAGTGCTGCACTTGCACCATCAGAAAGCATCCACCGAAGAAATTCTTTATCAAAAGCAAGATAAGGGTCGTTATTAAGTGCCGCAAGTTTTTCCGCTTCTTTATCAAAAGTTGAAGCAAGCATCCATCTGGATACTCTTTCAGAACCAGTACAAACAGCATTTTCAGTATTTCCAGAAAGAACAGACAAATAACCAAATTTCAATGCTTGCATTCCGCTGCAACATGATCCGGAGAAAGAACCAATTTCAATATTCTTTGATTTTAATAAACCATGAACCATAGAAGCATGTGATGGTAATATTTGATCAGGCGAAGTTGTACCACAGCAAAGCATTTCAATATCTTCAGTAGTAAAATTGGTGTCTGTCAGATTTTCTATCGCACGAGCAGTGAGCTGAGCATTGTTATGGGTTGTATTCCCTTGTTCATCTAATGCGTAATATCTGCAAGTAATTTTATTTTTTGATAGCACAATTCTTCTTGCAAGCGATCTTTTATTGTAAATCATTCCGATGAAATTTTCCATTTCATCATTGGAAATAGGCTTGTTTGGTAAGAATTTCGCTATTTTTGTAATGTAAACATTCTGCATATTCAAAATTAAAATTCAAAAATACTTAAAAAAACAGATATACTAAATTTGTTTTATGTTCTCAATTTGTTTTGTGAATAATAGTTGATTTCTTTTTTTGTTAAAAAATAAATAAATGGACTTAATATCAAATAAATTAGGCTTATGATGGGCGTGATTACAAAAAGTGCAGCTAGTAGATAATATTTAAATAATCGTAACCAAATTGTTCGTTTGGCATCTCCATAATTTCCTTTTTTAAGTATAAAATTTGCCCATATTGAAAATATTCGGCTTCCGTTTTTTTCAAAAAAAAGAAGATCGGATTTAATCTTTACAGCTCCCAGTGAATTCAGCTTGTTTTGCAGGTTTACAAAATCATCACTCTGAATAGCTTGTGTTATCGGCACACCAAAATGGCTGGCATTTGTTATGTCTTTTTCAGATACTCCGGCTTCAGGGATTATACCTAAATATTTTTCTTTTTTACCTTTTAACAACCATTGCACAATAGATATTACACTCAACAGATTTGACGCTTTATCTACAAGTACTATATTTCCAATAAGATTTGCTTTAGAATCTGCAAGTAATTTTTTGACTTTTTCCTGAGCCATTATCCACATGTTTCTGCATCCAATGATTGTAATAACCGGTTTGTTTAAAAATAATTTTTTTGCTTCAGCAGATTGAAGAAAGGAATGAACAGGTATAGAAATTGATAAATACCAAGGCTGATAAGCCAATATAATTAAATCGTAATCGTTGCTTTTATTTTTTAATGGTTCTATTTTGCATGGAATTGCTTTGACTGTTTCAGGGAAAGCCTGAAAAAAATTATCCGAACCCCATGGAAATGGAAACGCTGGAACAGGACAAATTTCAGCATACTCAATCTCAATTCCTGATTCTTTAACAACTGAAAGAATAGAATCTGTTATTTTTTTTATCTGACCTGTCTGTGTGTAATAAATTACAAGTATTTTCTTCACTAAATGATTGCCCATCTCAAATTGTTCAAGATTTCATGTAATGAACAAAAGTAAATAAAAAATATCGAAAAAGGTATGATTTATTTATTTGAAAAATATTTTGGGTTTACCAAAATTAGGTTTTTATTTTAATATCTTTTTTATAAGATTCAACTTGTTTTTATAAGGCGCATATCTTATCGGAATATCAATAACTGTGGACTTTTTGAGTACTGCACGATAATGTGTGAATGTATCAAAACTATATTTTCCATGATATTGCCCCATGCCGCTATTGCCAACACCTCCGAAAGGAAGATGATTATTGGCAATATGCATCAACGTGTCGTTAATACATACTCCTCCTGACGAAATCTTTGAAATAATATTTTTCTGATTTTTTTTATTGCTTGAAAAATAATACAGCGCTAAAGGTTTTGGCTGAGAATGCAAATAAAAAATTACTTCGTCTATTTTTTTAAATGTTAAAATTGGAAGCAACGGACCAAAAATTTCATCCTGCATAATTTCATCCTGAATTGTAATATTATCAAGGATTGTAGGTGAAATGTATTTTTCTTTTTCATCTATTTCTCCACCAAAAATAATTTTCATTTCATTCATTAAACCAACTAATCTTTTAAAATGAAAATCATTGATGATGCGCGGAAAATTAGGGCTTGATTGAATATCTTTTCCGAAAAGTAAATGTATTTGTTCTTTTAGTTTTCCAATAAATTCATTTTTTACAGATTCATGGATGTATAAATAGTCAGGTGCAATGCAGGTTTGTCCGGCATTGATGAATTTTCCCCAAGCAATTCTTCGGGCAGCAATGTCAAGGTTCGCATCTTCGTCTACAATGCATGGACTTTTCCCACCAAGCTCAAGCGTAACAGGCGTAAGCGTTTTAGCAGCTTCTTGCATCACAATTTTTCCAAGTTTCTGACTGCCGGTGAAAAAGATATAGTCATATTTTTCTTTTAAAAGTATTTCATTCGTCTCTCTACCGCCTGTAAATATTGAAATATATTCAGGTGGAAAATATTTTTCAATCATTTCTTTCAGCACTGCAGAAGTTTTTTCTGATAATTCAGCCGGTTTCAATACGGCACAGTTTCCCGCTGAAATCGCACCAATCAAAGGATTGATAAGAAGTTGAAAAGGATAATTCCAAGGAGATATAATTAAAACTGTTCCATAAGGTTCAGGATGAATGCTACTCCACGAGAGGAAATGAAAAAGCGGTGTATAAACTTTCTTGCTTTTCGCCCATCGTTTCAAATGCTTTTTATGATAGCTGATTTCCTCAAGCGTGATGCCTATTTCTGTGGCATAGCTTTCAAAATTTGATTTATGCAAATCTTCTGATAAAGCTGCATGAATTTTTTGTTCATATTCTAAAATTGCTTTCTTCAGTGTTGTCAATGCTTTGAGACGAAACTGAATATTTTTTGTTTGCTGTGACAAAAAGAATTTCTTTTGTTTCTCAACAATATCAGTTATTTCAGCTTGTATCATTTGCAATAAATTTTAAGTAAAATAACAATTTAATAAATGAATCTATTTATTTGAAATCAGGTTTTTCAATCCTGTCCATGACATACATAATTTGTCCCTGACGCATAAGCAGGTAAGCCGTGGGATTTGCAGGATTTCGTTTGCGCGGATTGGGCAGAATAGCCGCTATCAAAGCAGCCTGTCTGCGTGTCAGATTTTTTGCCGGTTTATGAAAATATTCCTGTGATGCCGCTTCAACACCATAAACACCATTGCCGGTTTCAATTACATTTAGATATACTTCCATGATTCGTTCTTTGCCCCAACAAACCTCAATCAGCAACGTAAAATAAGCTTCAAGTCCTTTCCTCACCCACGTTCTACTGGGCCACAGAAAAACATTTTTTGCTGTTTGCTGTGAGATGGTGCTGGCGCCCATAGTTTTTCTCCCTTTTTTTCGCTCATTGAATTTCTGTGCTTTCTCAATAGCTTCAAAGTCAAAACCGAAATGTTCAATAAACTTATTGTCTTCAGAAGCTGTAACAGCTTGTACCATTTGGGGCGAAATATTTTCAATGGATTTCCATTGTTTGTAAAGTTTTAATTTATCTCCATTAAAAAGCTGCTCACAGCATCGGATAAGCATTAGCGGCGTGACTGGAGGAGGAACAAAACGAAAAATTAATGCAGTTAAAATTGTTGAACCAAAAAAAATAATGACAACGCGGATAAATATCTTTTTGAATTTTTTGAAAAAATTTTTCATACTGACAACTGATTCTTTTCAAATGCAAAAATAATCAGAAAATCCAGATGAGGCATGTGTAATTTTGATAATGATGATAGTCTCAAATTTTTTTAGAAAAAACATTTAATTTTGTCTAAAATTAAAAAAACAAAGTAGTAGCTTATGACCTTGTTAAAAGTTTAATTAAATCAATATGAAGAGCGATATTAAAAAACAATTTGGAGCAATTGCAAAAAGCTATGATTTACAACGAAGAATTTTAATTCCTTGTTTTGACGAATTTTATTCCTGCATTATTTCGTGTGTTGATGACTCAGAAGACAACACCAACATACTTGATATTGGCGCAGGAACAGGCTTGTTGACAGCTTTTCTTTTTGATAAATATCCAAAAAGCAATTATACTTTGATTGACATAGCTGATGAAATGATTGATCAGGCAAAGAAAAGATTCATCGGACAACCAAATTTTACTTATATTACCGCTGATTACGTCAATTATAATTTTGAAAAAAAATATAATATCATTGTTTCGGCTTTGTCTATTCATCATTTGGAGGATAATGAAAAGGCTCAACTTTATAAAAATATTTTTAATTGTCTTGACGAAAACGGCATTTTCGTAAATGGCGATCAGTTTTTGAGCCGAAGTCAAGTTGTAGAATCTTTGGTTCAAGAAAAATGGAGAAAAAAAATTAGAGAAAGCAATTTACCATCTGAAGAAGTTGAAGCTGTTTATAATCGAATGAAAATGGATAAGCCTGCAACAGTTGAACAAAATATTCAATGGCTCGAACAAGCCGGATTTATTGAGGTTGATTTAATGTATAAATATTTTCCTTTTGGTGTTGTTAGAGGGAAAAAGATTTAAAATGGGAAGTTAAAGGCTTTCAATAAATCTATAAAAAATAAAAAAAATATCATTTTTACCGCAACTAAATCTTCTTATCAACAGTAGAAAGACCATTTACTTATTTTTTTACCTTTGCAGAGAAATAAAATAATAGTCTTTTTCTATTTGTTTCGTATTCCGTTTTTTAATAAAATTGCATAATTAAAGTTTTTTACAATTAAATTATGAATGAAATAAAAATTAAAACAGCCTTGATTTCGGTTTATCACAAAGATAATCTTGAAGCAATCGTTCGCAAATTAAATAAATTGAATGTTAAAATATATTCAACCGGTGGAACCTTTGATTTTATTGAGAAGTTGGGCATAAAAGCGCCAATGCTTTCCGATGTTGAATCGCTTACTTCTTATCCTTCCATTTTGGGCGGAAGAGTGAAAACGCTTCATCCAAAGGTTTTTGGTGGCATCCTTGCTCGTCGCGATAACAAAGGCGATGACGAACAACTGAAACAATTTGATATTCCTCAGATTGACCTTGTAATTGTTGATTTATATCCTTTTGAACAAACAGTTGCTTCTACTACGGATGAACAACAGATCATTGAAAAGATTGACATTGGTGGCATTTCGTTGATTCGTGCGGCTGCCAAGAACTTTAAAGATGTTGTGATTATTCCTTCAGCAGATTTATATGAAAAACTTTCGCAACTGTTGGATGAAAAAGAAGGAAGCACATCACTTGAAGACCGCAAATCATTTGCTGCTCACGCTTTCAAAGTTTCTTCACATTATGATACTGCAATTTTTAACTATTTCAACAAAACAGAAAATATTCCGGCTTTCAAACAAAGTGTTTTGAAAACACAGACATTGAGATATGGTGAAAATCCTCATCAAAAAGGCTATTTCTATGGTGATTTGAGTGCAATGTTCGAACAATTGAATGGAAAAGAATTATCATACAACAATCTTGTGGATATTGATGCTGCCGTCAATCTGATTGATGAATTCAGCGAACCGGCGTTTGCTATTTTGAAACATACCAATCCATGTGGTGTTGCAGTAAGACCAAAACTGGTTGATGCATGGAAAGATGCACTTGCAGGCGATCCAGTTTCTGCTTATGGAGGTGTTATTAGTACTAATCGTGTGATTGACAAAGAAACTGCGGAAGAAATAAATAAATTATTTTTTGAAGTACTTATAGCTCCTGATTTTGCTGAAGAAGCCATGAATATTTTCAAACAAAAGAAAAACAGAATTATTCTGAAACGCAAGCCGGTTGTGCTTCCTGTAAACCAATTCAAATCTATTTTAAATGGTGTGATTGAACAGGATAAAGATTTGAAAAAAGAAACAGTTGAAGAAATGAAAACTGTGACTAAAGTGGCGCCAACAGACCAAGAAAAACTAGATTTACTTTTTGCTGCTATTGTTGTAAAACATACAAAATCAAACACAATTGTTTTTGCAAAAAATAATCAATTAATCAGTAGCGGTGTTGGTCAGACTTCACGCGTAGATTCTACCAAACAGGCAATTACCAAGGCAAATGAATTTGGATTTGATTTGCATGGCGCTGTAATGGCTTCTGATGCATTTTTCCCTTTTCCTGATTGCGTTGAGATTGCAAATAAAGCCGGTGTTAAGGTTGTTCTTCATCCCGGCGGTTCAATCAATGATAAACTTTCAATTGAATACTGCGACAACAATGGTGTTGCCATGGTATTGACTGGTATTAGACATTTTAAACATTAAATAAACGACAATGGGACTGCTCTCTTTTTTAACAAAAGAAATTGCAATAGACCTTGGCACAGCCAACACAATTATTATCCATAATGACAAAATTGTTGTTGACGAACCCTCTATTGTGGCTATTGACAGAACAACAGGAAGAATAATTGCTGTTGGGAAAAAAGCGATGATGATGCATGGTAAAACGCACGAAAATATTAAAACAATACGTCCGTTGCGACAAGGTGTAATCGCCGATTTTCAGGCGGCTGAACACATGATTCGCGAGATGATCAAGATGATTGAGAAGAAAAGAACGCTTTTCCCGCCAGCTTTGAAAATGGTTATTTGTATTCCTTCCGGTATTACTGAGGTTGAAGAACGTGCAGTAAAAGATTCAGCAGAACAAGCCGGTGCAAAACAAGTGAAATTGATTCACGAACCAATGGCAGCTGCGATTGGTATTGGTATTGATGTACTTGAGCCAACCGGAAATATGATCATTGATATTGGCGGTGGAACCAGTGAAATCGCTGTGATTGCACTTGGTGGTATTGTTTGTAATAAATCCATACGTATTGCCGGAGATGAATTTAATGAAGATATTGAAGCGCATATGCGCAAGCAACATAATATTCATGTTGGTGAACGTACTGCAGAACGAATAAAAATTGAAGTTGGTGCGGCATTGCCAGAGTTAGATAATCCACCGGATGATATTGCTGTGCACGGAAGAGATATGCTGACAGGTATTCCGAAAGAAATCATTGTTAACTATGCGGAGATAGCTTATGCGCTTGATAAATCAATCATGAAGGTAGAAGCAGCTATTTTGAATGCATTGGAAATGACACCACCTGAACTTTGTGCAGATATTTTCCGTACAGGAATTTACCTTGCTGGTGGCGGTTCAATGTTAAGAGGTCTTGATAAACGAATCTCAATGAAAACGAAATTGCCTGTTCATGTGGCGGACGATCCTTTGCATGCTGTTGCACGCGGTACAGGCATTGCATTGAAGAATTATGATAAATTTACATTCTTGATAAAATAATTTTTGAAGATATTTTTTTAGATGAAGATTTTCCAAAAGAAAAATGTGTTCACTGTAAAAATATCAGTCATAGCGAATAGTTTAATCTATTCCATCAATCCTGCATCAGAATGAAAAATCTTTTTGTTTTTGTCTGGAGAAATTATTATTTCTTTTTATTCCTATTGCTGGAAGTATTTTCATTTACGCTGCTTATACGTCACAACAATTACCAACATGCTGATTTTATTAACTTCACTACCCGTATCTCAGGTAATATAAATCAATCATATCAGGATATTACAGATTATTTTAATCTTAAAAAAGTAAATAAACAATTAGCGGAAGAAAACACTCGATTGCATGCACAAACATTAAAATCTTTTATTATAGAAAATATGCACGAAACCAGCGTAAAGGATACTGTTTACAAACAACAATTTCAGTATCTTACCGCTAAGGTTATCAGCAACACAGTGAACAAAGCAACCAATTATATTTTAATTAATAAAGGTTCAAAAGACGGAATTCAAAGGGATATGGGGGTTATTACATCCGAAGGTGTTGTTGGTGTTGTGAAAGATGTTTCGGAAAATTTCAGTTATGTGATTTCTGTTTTAAATAAAAAATTAAAAGTCAGCGCTCGCATAAAAAGGAATAATCAATGCGGAAGTATTACATGGAATGGAGTGGATTATCACATTTGTACACTTGAAGATATTCCAAGTCATGCAATTTTCAAAAAAGGAGATTTGGTCATATCCAGCGGTAATTCATTGATATTTCCTGAAGGAATTTCTATCGGCACAATTACTGATTATGAAATAAAAAACGGAGAAAGTTTTTATGTGCTTAAAGTGAAACTTGCCGTTGATTTTAATAGTCTGAACTATGTTTATATAGTTAAAAATTTGATGAAAGACGAACAGATAAAATTGATAAACGCAACGAAAGATGAATAACGATTTATTGAATAATATTATTCGTTTTATTTTTCTGGTTACCTTGCAGGTATTGTTGTTGGACCATATTCAGTTCGGTGGATTTATCAATCCTTATTTATATATTTTCTTTATTTTACTTCTTCCATTTGAAACACCAAAAGCATTGTTGTTAGTACTCGCATTTATTTTAGGATTTACAATAGATATTTTTTCAAATACGTATGGACTTCATGCTGCAGCAACAGTCTTTATGACTTTTTGGAGACCATCCATTTTGAAAAGAATATCTTCACGTCAGGCATATGAACCCGGTATGCGACCAGTGCTTTCAGATTTGGGATTTATGTGGGTGTTTTTTTATTCTTTTATTTTGATTTCAATCCACCATTGTTTTTTATTTTTTATTGAAGTCTTTTCTTTTAGAGATTTCTGGTTCACCTTTGGTAGATCTGTTTTCAGCATCTTATTTACATTGCTTCTCGTTATGTTAAGTCAATATTTTTTCTTTAAGAAAAAGAAATAATAGATTTTTAAATCTTACTTTTTCTCTGCAATTTAATTTCAACAAACCATTTTGGAACTGCATTCGCCAGTGTTATCAACACACACAGGATGATAATGATTGTTAATGAAAGATTAACACAACCTTGAAGAAAAGTTTTTTGTGAAGAAAGTTGTGGAAGATAAAGATTCATCATATTTAAAAATCCTGCGGAAAGCGTTGTGATTCCTACAAAAGTCAGAGGTATTATTGTAATCCATGCATATTTTGCCTTACCTTTATTGATAATATATGATGTGCCGACAGTCAATGCAATCGTTGCGAGAAGCTGATTTGCTGTGCCAAACATGGGCCAAATGGTCGAAATACTTCCTGTATAAATAAAATATGACCAAGCGAAAACTATCACCGAACTAGCGATAATATTGCCTGGTAGCCAGTCTGCCTTTGCAAATGGTTTATAAAATTTACCTAATGCTTCCTGCAAAAGAAAACGACCAATGCGAGTTCCAGCATCAATCGTTGTAAGAATGAAAAGCGCTTCGAACATAATGGCAAAGTGATACCAATACGACATCAATGATTTTAATCCTGGAATAGATGAAAAAATCTGAGCCATACCAACAGCCAGAGAAACTGCACCACCAGTGCGTCCTGTGATTTTTTCTCCTACCTGATTTGATAACTCAACTATATTTGATTGTGTAAAACCCATGGCATGTAAGTCAGGAAGTACCTTAATTAATTTATCAGCCGGAACATTGATAATAAAGTAATCCAAAGGGAAAAGGCTGGAAGCAGCGATTAATGCCAGAATACTGACCATACCTTCTGTAAGCATTGCACCGACTGCAATTGGTTTGATATGCAAATGCGAGCTTAACATTTTTGGCGTTGTTCCGGAACTGACAAGCGAATGAAACCCTGAAATAGCGCCACAGGCAATGGTAATAAAAAGATAAGGGAATAATGTACCGGGAATTATTGGTCCACCGCCATGAATGAATTTTGTGAATGCTGGCATCTTCATTTCCGGTGCTACGATGATGATACCTACCGCCAACATGCCAATTACACTTATTTTCATTATAGAACTGAGATAATCGCGAGGAGAAAGCAAAAGCCAGACTGGCAATACAGATGCACATAAACCATAAATTGCCAACAGGATTGTTAAAGAATTATGATTGAATGAAAACCATGAAGCATAAGGCGATGAAGGAATATAACGTCCAAAAATAACAGCAAAGAAAAGTAATGATACGCCAATGATTGTAGCTTCAATTGTTTTCCCTTTCCGAAATTTAAACATCCAAAGTCCCATAAATATTGCAACAGGAATAGTGGCTGCAATTGTAAATGTTCCCCAAGAACTTTCAGTAAGCGCATTGATAACAGCGAGACCGAGACCAGCCATTGCAACTATAATTATGATTAAAATTGCAATAGAAACAATATGTCCGCTGGTTTTGTTGATTTCTTGTTTTGCAATTTCCGCAATAGATTTTCCATCATGTTCAACAGAAGCTGCAAGAATGACCAGATCATGTACAGAACCTGCCATGACAGCGCCTACTAACATCCATAGAAATCCAGGCATATATCCGAATTGTGCTGCTAATACAGGTCCAACAAGCGGTCCGGCGCCAGCAATCGCTGCAAAATGATGACCAAACAAAACCCATTTACTCATGGGATAAAAATTTTGTCCATCATAAAATTTTTGAGAAGGCATAGTCTTCAACTCCTGTAAAGACAATACTTTTGCAGAAATGAAACTAAAATAAAATCTATAGGCAAGAATGAAGATGAGGATTGACGCAATAACTAAAGGCATTGCATTCATAAAAAAATATTTTATTTATTTGGTTGATCAAGTTGTTGACTAACTTTTAACAAATAATCTTCAGAAAGCTTGCTGTCATTGCAATTTAAAACACCCAAAATATATTTTCCTTTCCATTGAATAACAACTGTTCCATTGTATTTATCTTTCACAGTAAAAATGCCTTCTTTAACTTTTTTTGAAAAATTACAAGATTTAAAATATGCTGATAACATTTGTTCACAAGCAGTAGAAGCGTCTTGTTCAGAAATAAATAAAATGAAAGTTTGACCATTAACAGTGTATTCCGATTGAAAAACATTTTGAAAAAAACTATACCCTAAAAATTCTTTTGAAATGTAACGTTCTGAACGTTCTGTTTTTCCTTCAATAGGAAAAGTTTTAAGTTGTAAAGGAAGTTCATTTAATGCATTCGATTTCTCTGAAAGCTCTTTCGCAATGCGGTTCATAGCCTGCATAGTTTGTTCAGAATTATCATGACTGAAAATTTTAACATATTTATCTCCGGTTAAAAAATTCAATAATCCTTTGCTTTTATATCCTTCGGTTCCTAAGTGAATAAATTCTGCTTTCGCTTGTCTTTCCTGAGAATAAATGCCAAAAGCACAATTTGGATTTTTAAATTTATAAACTTCAACGGTTAGATAAACTGAATCATTCAGTGTGTATTCTTCAACCTGCAAATCAATAAAATCAAATTTGAGATATCCTTCTGCGCCGCCGTCAATCCTGTCCCACAGGTTATCGGCATTGTAACTTTTCACAGCAGCCATTTTCCATCCGGCAATTTCAGGAAAAGTTTGTGCGTTGATTTTATATGAAATAAATATTAATACAAAAAATAAAAAATGTTTTAATTTTTTCATGATAAAAATTCAATTGGAACATTTCTTAATCTTGCAACATCCATTATTTTTTCGCGAACATCAAAGCCCATCGGGCAGTTCACATTGCATACCGGGCAGAGTTTGCAGGATGCATCTGAAAGTTCAATTTGGTCAAGCAGTTTGCGCGCCTTGCGTGTTTCAGAATATCCATAAGCATACATATACGCACGCATGGCTTCCGGAACTTTTAATTTGTGAATACATTGACCATTGCAGGTTGTACAGCCAGGACAATATAGTCCTGTTGTATTTTTAGGTATTTCTAATTTCTCTTTTTCTTTTTTTGTCAACTTGGGTTTTGCAGCAGCAGCTAGGGCTTCATCTATTTGATCGAATGATTTGAATGAAATCAGCATGGTGTGCAGGTTTTCATCACTTATTGCCCATTTGAGCGCTGCCGGACGATCAATAGGTTTTGTTTTTTCTTTATCCCAGAAATGACCTGCAAAAACTTTCATTCCAACTATCCCCAATCCGGCGTCGTTAGCTTTCTTAATGGCTGCTTTAATTTTCAAAGCATCATCTTGTTTGAAATTATATCCAGTTAAAACAACTTCATAAAAATTACTTGCAATTGCCGCTTCAATTGCTTCCGCTTGATTTTTGTGTGTAGATAAACCAACAAAACGAACTTTCCCTTTTTCTTTTAATTGCTTGAATGCCTTGATTGTCGGCTCATGCATGGCAGAAGATTTTGATGAAATATCATGCAAATAAAGAATATCAACATACGTAAGATCGAGCCGTTTCAGGCTAGTTTCAAATTGATCGAGAATAAATTCTGTTGTAGCTTCTTTTGTAAATTCGTTTTTATCCCAATCAAACGGACCTTTTACTTTTGTTGCAATAATAAAATTTTCACGCTTAAATTCTTTTAATAATTTCCCTAAAGCTTCTTCATTTTTTCCTTCGTTGTAAGCATGAGCAGTATCAATATGCACCATGCCGGATTTCATGATTGCACGTGCAAGATTATCATTGCCAACAGGAATGGCGCCAGAACTGACAATTGGCACTTTCAATCCAGTTTTCCCAAGTGTGCGATAAACCATTTTAGTTGAATTGTTGGTTGATGTTTCGCCCATCAATTCATTGGTGTTTGCCAACAAACCTTTAGTCATCATAATGCCGGCAGTGCTTGCAATTCCTGCAGCTGACAGTTTTAAGAAATCTCTGCGTTGAAAATTTTTCTTTTGCATAAAAATGGATTTTTTATATTAACAAAAGCGGAATAATTATTTTTTTCTAAAAAATATTTGAATGGGAACACCTGAAAAATTAA
>Ga0209697_10000873_pt1 | contig 48763 bp, 40 predicted proteins | sample AliMusrvi5mmetaG_FD_184115 | JGI IMG/M metagenome (GOLD analysis project Ga0209697, IMG submission 184115) | Freshwater lake bacterial and archeal communities from Alinen Mustajarvi, Finland, to study Microbial Dark Matter (Phase II) - Alinen... | ecosystem: Environmental > Aquatic > Freshwater...
TAAGCACTCGATCTTGAGCATTAAAATTAATACAAGCCTCTAGCTGCTTAAGATTACCTAAAATATTGGCATGCGACAGTACCACACCTTTAGGCGTGCCCTCAGAACCTGAAGTAAAAAGCACTACCGCAGGGCTATCTGGATTGACAGCACTCGATGAATACCAATAATCCGTTGTTTTAGACTTAATAAGAGCTAGAATCTTATCCTTGGTAGAAATATTTTTTGCTAAATCTTCCAAATACACTAGGTTACATTGCTGACTTAACTGCTCAGCCACAGCACCAAAATCAGCCAACTCTATAAAACGTCGAGATGTTAATACCGTTTTTACTTGGGCGACTTGACAGGCTAGCAGCATAGCTGCAGAACCCGTAGAAAAATTCAACATGGCAGGCACACGTCCCTGCAACTGCAAACCTAAGATGGTCATTAAGGTTTTAGTGGAGTTAGGTAAAAAAACTCCCACATATTCACCTTTGCTCGTAATATTAGTTAAGACCTGTCCAACTGCAATACTGCGCGTTATTAAGGTGTTATAAGACCAGGGAATACGTTCTAAGTCTTCAACTACATTATGCGCACCACCATGGACTTTGCGAGCATCCAGCAAGCTGGTAAAAATACTTTGTCGATAAGGACTAGTTACAAACATCATTTTAGTCATGATATCTGCTAATTGCTGCCCACAATAAGCACGACGAGGCTTACCCTTTAGAGTATCAGGAGCATTGATAATCTCGGGCGGTAAAATATGAATGCTGATTTTAGGGAATAACCGTAGACGTGAGATTCTATGCAGTTTTGAAAAATAGGTATATTGACTGCCTGAAATACGCACTGGCAAAATAGCTGCTTTAGATTTATCAGCAACCATACCGGTACCGTCATAAATTTTCATTAATGAACCGGTCACCGAAATACGGCCTTCTGGAAAAATAACCGTATGCGTATCATTTTCCAGATGATGGATTAAATCCTTTAAGGAAATAGGATGAGTAGGGTCCATAGGAAATACTCGCGACAATCTTAAAAATGGCTTTAACCACCAACGTTGAGACATTTGAGTATTGATAGCAAAAGTGATGTTATCAGGTAAAAATACACCCAGTAGCAAAGGGTCTAAAAAGGAAGTGTGATTAGCGATAATCAATACCCTTTTACCAGCATTTTTATAATGATCTAGCCCAGTCACCTCGACTTTGTATAATAAAATCAGTAACGCGCGTAATATTTTTTTTAGCATGGATGACTCCGCCTGTAGTTTGATGGGCATTGTATAGACTTATCGTTATTTACGATTAATTTTAAACTAACTAGGTGACGTTTTTTATTACACAATCGATAACTAAGCTATTTATGTTAATATTAAACGCTTACTTTCTATCGCTGTTTAACTATGACACCTGCTGCTACCCCTAAGGTATTAATTGATCGTTTTGGCAGAACGGTTGATTATTTACGAATTTCTATCACTGATCGCTGTGATTTTCGCTGTGTCTATTGCATGGCTGAAGACATGACTTTCTTGCCGCGCGAGCAAGTGTTAACGCTGGAAGAAATTCATATACTAGCTAAAGCCTTCGCTGAATTAGGCGTAAAAAAGATAAGAATCACTGGCGGTGAACCTTTAGTTAGGAAAGGTGCGCTGGAGTTATTAGAAAATATAGGCCGAATTGAAGGTTTGCAGGAACTAGTCATCACCACTAACGGTTCGCAATTGGAAGCGATGGCGATGGACTTAAAAGCGGCCGGTATCAAACGCATTAATATCAGCCTAGATACCTTAGATGCAGATAAATTTAAAGCTATTACCCGAACTGGTAATTTGCAACAAGTGCTTAGAGGCATACAAGCAGCCAAATTAGCTGGTTTTGAACGCATAAAAATCAATACCGTCGTACTTAAAAACCAAAATCATCTAGAAGTTTGTAATCTAGTGCAGTATGCCGTCGATAATGGCTTAGATATCAGCTTTATCGAAGAAATGCCGCTAGGCATCGTGGATCAGCATGATCGTTCCAGTGCTTATTATTCTAGTGACTTAATCAAGCAAGATTTAGCCCAGCAGTTTTCTTTAGTCGCCAGCCTTGAAAAAACAGGCGGGCCTTCTAACTACTTTAAAGTTAACGGCACATCATCTCGGGTAGGCTTTATTTCACCCCATAGCGAAAATTTTTGTAGCACCTGTAATCGAGTACGCTTAACAGTAGAAGGCCGCTTATTATTATGTTTGGGTAACGAACATTCAGTTGATTTAAAAGCCGTGCTTAGAGCCCATCCTGGTGATATGGCCATACTTAAACAAACTATTGTTGACGCCATGTTGATCAAGCCGGAGAAACACGAATTTAACGTCCATGAACAACCGGTTATTCTGCGTTATATGAATATGACGGGGGGTTAAAATTTTAGACCTTTTAGGCGTCACTACTCCCTAAACATTTGCAGACTAAACTGGTGGGTAAAATACTTAGCGATTTTAAAATCAGCTAAAACAACACGACCCAAGTTTACAGCTTTAAAGCTGCCAACTTAGATCGTTGTCTACGCAGAATGATAGGGTACTTAGCGAGGAGTATTAATCTTGTCGACTAATTCTTCTTGAGTCAAATGACGGACATTTTCGCCTTTAATCATAAATACCAAATGTTCGCAGATATACCTAGCATGATCACCTACTCTTTCTAAAGCACGTACTGTAGTCAGTACATCTAAGAAACGAGTTATGTTTCTTGGATCTTCCATCATGTGAGTAATCAACAACCTGACTATATTCTCATATTCACGATCGACTTTTTGATCACGCTCAGTAATAGCAGGAATTTCTTCTATCGACATTCTAGCAAAAGCATCCAAGGCATTATCTAACATGGCTTTGACTAACTCAACCATGCGATCCATATCATGCTTAGGCATACTATTGGTATGACTTGACAACTTAACAGCCATTTCAGCAATACGCTTGGCTTTGTTACCGATTCTTTCTAGCTCATGGACGATTTTAATAACTGCAAGCAATAATCTTAAATCGAAAGCGGTGGGCTGCCTGAGCGCCAAAATCTGAGTACATTCCAATTCAATCGCTACTTCAAGTATATCAATTTGGCTATCTTGACCAATGACAAGCTCTGCCTGTTCAACATTACCTGTAATAAGAGCTTCTATTGCTAATTCTAACTGTTGCTCAACCAAGCCACCCATGGCTAAGACTTTGTTGCGTACATCTTCCAGTTCTTTATTGAATTGTTCAGATATATGATGGCCTATTTTACTGTTATCCATTTTTTGCTCCTAATTAGCCATACCGACCGGTAATGTAATCTTCTGTTTGTTTTTTACTAGGATTAGTAAACAACTCACTGGTTGTACCTATCTCTATCAATTCGCCCATATACATAAATGCCGTGTAATCAGATACACGCGCAGCTTGTTGCATATTGTGCGTAACGATAACGATGGTATATTTTTCTTTAAGCTCATTGATGAGCTCTTCAATTTTTAATGTTGAAATAGGATCCAGTGCAGAAGCTGGCTCATCTAACAATAATACTTCAGGCTCAATCGCAATGGCTCTAGCAATAACCAAACGTTGTTGCTGCCCACCTGACATACCCAAGGCATTATCATTTAAGCGGTCTTTCATTTCATCCCATAACGCAGCACCGCGTAGCGCATTTTCAACCGTTTCTTCTAAGATATGTTTATCATTAACACCTTGAATTCTAAGGCCATAAGCAACATTCTCAAAGATAGACTTAGGAAAAGGGTTTGGCTTTTGAAATACCATACCGACTCGTCTACGCAATGCCGCGACATTGACAGACTTATCATAGATATTTTCGCCATCTAGGAGAATTTTACCTTCAATCTTTGCGCTATCGACCAAATCATTCATGCGATTAATACAACGCAACAATGTTGATTTACCACAACCACTAGGCCCAATATAAGCGGTTACTTTTTTCTTTTGCATTTCCATGTTAATGCCATGTAATGCTTGCTTCTCGCCATAAAATAAATTTAGATTTTCTACCTTAATACAAGTTTCACTAGGCGCTTGCGCTGCATCCTTGCCTCGTAATACAGAGCTCATATCAATTGAGTGTGATCTTATTTGTTGTGTCATTTGTTTAACCTTCCAGTGCCCGATATTTTTCCCGCAAATTATTCCTGATGACAATTGCAGCCAAATTTAGGCCTATAATTACCAACACCAGCAATAATGCAGTCGCATAAACCAATGGTCTCGCCGCCTCAACATTGGGGCTTTGAAAACCGACATCATATATATGAAATCCAAGATGCATAAATTTTCTATCTAAATGCAAAAACGGAAAGTTGCCATCTAAGGGTAAAGTGGGCGCTAACTTAACGACACCCACCAACATTAATGGCGCGACCTCACCAGCCGCCCTAGCCACCGCTAATATTAACCCCGTCATCATCGCAGGACTCGCCATAGGCAAAACCGTCAACCATAAGGTTTCAAGTTTAGTTGCACCTAAGGCCAAACTACCTTCTCGGATGGAACTTGGAATACGCGCCAAGCCTTCTTCTGTAGAGACAATAACAACAGGCAAGGTTAACAAAGCTAAAGTAATAGAGGCCCACAATAAACCAGGTGTACCAAAAACAGGGGCAGGCGAAGACTCAGGGAAAAACAATTGGTCGATATTGCCGCCTAAAATATAAACAAAGAAGCCTAAGCCAAATACCCCATAAACCACCGAAGGCACACCGGCAAGATTATTCACCGCTATTCTAATTAAACGCGTGATAAAGCCTTGTTTAGCATATTCCCGTAAATACACGGCAGCAATTACACCAAAAGGCGTCACTATCACCGACATCATCATAACCATCATGACAGTACCAAAGATAGCAGGGAAAATGCCACCTTCTGTATTAGCTTCGCGTGGATCATCGGTTAAAAACTCAACGACCTTATTTGCATAATGCAATATTTTATCCAGCAAACTCATGGTATTCGGTTGAAAAACTCTAACAACCTTCGACAACGGAATAACCAGTTCACTACCGCTTTCGGTTTTAGCAACCAAACTATCACTACGTAACTTCTGATAGAGCTCTGTCAACTTAACTTGATATTGCTTATATTCAGCATCGAAGGCTGCTTTTTCAGTAGCAATGTCTTGTTTTGCTAAATCATCAAAGGCATTTTTCAACTCTAGTTTTCTTTGTTTAAGCCTTAGACGCTCTAAGCCATAATTGATGGCTCCAACTTCCTTTTTTTCTATTTGCGTTATTTCTTTAAATATCGCTAAGGTCTCATCAATTTTCGTTTGCAATACCGGCCATGCTTGTTCACCGCTAGCAATAGTGGCGCCGTTTTCTTTAACTTCGACTAACTGTCCGTAAAAGTTACCCCACTCCCGACGTTCTATAACGATCAAATCTTCAGGTTCACTGTGAGCCTTTATATTGCGCTCCTGTATCCAGCGAAAATCTGTGCCCGTCACATCGCGATTACCGGTTTTAATTAAATACTGGACCAACGTATCTTCATTATCCGCCATGATATGGCCAGTCGTTTTTGCCATAGCAGCCGGTGTAATACTGGTATCAACTTTTTCACCAATAATAATTTGAGGCTGTTTATTAAGTTCTTGATAACTAAATTGACTAACTTGATGCGGCCAGAAATGACCCACACCACGCCCGATTACCAAACCCAATACACCAACAACCATGATAAGACTTAAGCTGACAGCTGCTGCATTCAGCCATATCCAAGGGGCGCCGCTTTTAAACCATAATCTAATCATAATGAGCTATATTTTTCGCGTAAGCGCTGACGAATAATCTCAGCTAACGTGTTAAAAACAAACGTAAATACAAACAACACCAAGGCTGCTAAAAACAAGACTCGGTAATGAGTACTATCTACTTCGGATTCAGGCATTTCTACGGCAATATTAGCAGCTAAGGTACGTAAACCTTGAAAGACGCTTAAATCCATTACTGGAGTATTACCCGTTGCCATTAAAACAATCATCGTTTCGCCAACGGCACGCCCTAAACCTATCATGACCGCTGAAAAAATACCCGGACTGGCAGTTAACAACACGACTTTAATCATGGTTTGCCAAGGTGTTGCACCTAATGCCAAAGAACCCACTGTTAAATGCTTGGGTACACTAAAAATTGCATCTTCCGCAATAGAGAAAATAGTTGGAATAACCGCAAAGCCCATCGCTATACCCACGACCAATGCATTACGTTGATCATAGCCTATGCCCCATTCACTTTTAAACCATTCACGTAAACTACCATTAAATAATAAAGCCTCTAAAGGTACGCTTACGCTTAAAGCAAACCAAGCACTTAATATGATAACGGGTATTAATAAAGCCGCTTCCCAACCATCAGGAATGCTTTCCTGTAGATCTTTAGGCAAATACTGCCACGCATAGGCAAACAACATAACGCTTAAAGGGATAATCATAAACAAGGCAAACAGACCTGCCAAATGCTGCTCAATAAAAGGCGCTAGCCATAATCCAGCCAAAAATCCCAAAATAACGGTAGGCAAAGCCCCCATGAGTTCAATGGATGGCTTAACATATTGGCGCATTTTGGGTGTCATAAAGTAGGCGGTATAAATAGCGCCCATCAACGCCAAAGGCATAGCCATCAACATCGCATAAAAAGCTGCCTTTAGCGTACCGAATACCAAGGGTGTTAAGCTATATTTCGGCTCAAAATCACTATTAGCTGAAGAAGACTGCCAAATATAATCTGGCTTAGGATAGCTTTCGTACCAAACTTCTTGCCATAACGAACGTAATGAAACTTCAGGATGTTGATTTTCAACTTTCCAATAACTAATAAGATTGTCGCTAGATTGCACTAACAGTGCATTGGCTCTTGGCGAAATGGCTGCGTTAAGGGGACGTGAACTTCCGATCCGATCTTTTATCATTTCCCTTTCGGAAGTTGAATGATAAATACCCATCATGCCGTCGGCATCTAAGGTTACAAAGCCTTTGCGACGCTGTTCTGGATTAATTGCGATTACGGCTTTATCTGAGACTTTAAAGGCTCTAACTTTTTGCATAGAAAAGTTATTTTGCTTGTCTCGCACCTTGCTCCATTGCGACACTAGTCCGCTGGAATCACCGATCATCAAGGAAAGATCGCCGTTCAAAAATACAGCGCTGGTCACTTTTAGTCCAGACTGAAGTATATCTTGCTCATTAACTAACTTAGGCGTGCTTTTGTCGACAATATCAAATAGAGCTAACTGACCTGCATTACCTAATAAATAAAGATTACGTTCTTCTTTATCAATTAAAATATCGACCACTTCAGCTGCAGAATAATCTAGCACCGAATCAGTTCGAGTAATGGTCGCCTCATCTGCAAACAAGGACTTTTCTTTTTCAAAATGCACCAAACGAATTTTTTCTGCACTACTTACCACGATAGTACTGGTATCTTCACCGATTTTAACGGCAATTTTTTCCAACGCAGCACCTGAGACATCAACTAGCAATGGCTCTTCGCCCATCGGATAACTTAAAACTGGGGTGATTTTCCTAATGTTATTGGGATAAGTGACCTTATATTGATGCTTAACGATGATGGCCTTACCATCAGATAAGCCATATATAACAGCCCCTTCGTTATTAGGACTACCCTGCGCAAAGCTCACAATATGTGCGCCTTCGGGTATTTTTATGGCTTGAGTTAAAATGTTTTTCCCGGTTGCCACTTCGAAGAAAACAACCTGCCCGGCATCAGTAAATCTGACGGCGACTTCGTTTTGCTCTTCAACGCCTAACAATACGGTTTTACCTAAACTAGCTTCAGGCACTTCATATTGATTAACCGATTCAGCAGTTGCTGAAATGAATAAGGGATAAACCACATACAACAAATAGAAGAAAATCAAGGCAATAGCAACAATAACACCTAGACCACCGATAACAACACCATAGCGAGCTATGACATCTTTTATCAGTCGCCAACGTTCATGGGCGCTACCCGATGTTTTTGTTATAGCTGAGGAATATTTAGTTTGACTGTTTATTTCAGACATGAGCAGCTTATAGAAATTAAATGTGACAATGATAACCCAAGTTTCAAAAAAAACGGCTGAGAATCATGATTTGAAACCCAACCGTAATTACTTGACTGCCTAGATTAACGATAACTATCGTCGAGGGGATACATCATTAATCAGACTAACATCCTTGTTAATAACGCTTCCATTATTGTTAAAACGACTTACATAAAGCGATTTACTTAAGAGTAGTCAATACTTTATCAACAACTTTAGCTGGTAATGGAATATATCCATCTTTTATTACAACTTGCTGACCAATTTTAGATAAAACCATTTTCATGAATTCATTTTCTAAAGGTGCTAAAGGTTGGTTAGGTTTTTTGTTGATATAAATGTACAAATAACGTGTTAAAGGATAACTGCCATTAATAGCATTTTCTGGTGTAGCTTCAACAAACGCTTGACCTTCTTTTTTAGCTAAAGGAACCATTCTTACACCTGATGTGGTGTAGCCCATACCTGAATAACCGATACCGTTAGCTGAAGAAGTAACTGATTGAACAACAGAAGCAGAACCTGGTTGTTCGTTTACGTTACTTTTAAAGTCACCTTTACATAAAGCGTGTTCTTTAAAATAGCCGTAAGTACCTGATACTGAATTACGTCCGTATAACTGGATGCTTTTAGAAGCCCATGCTGCTACACCTGCATCACCCCAGTTATCAATGTCTGCAGCATGACCACATTTACGAGTAGACGAAAAAATAGCGTCAACTTGTGGAAGACTCAAACCTTTAACGGGGTTATCTTTATTAACCATAACAGCCAAGGCATCAATCGCAACTGGAACAGCGGTTGGTTTGTAACCATATTTATCTTCGAAAGCGACTAATTCGTCATCTTTCATTTCACGGCTCATAGGACCTATGTTTGAAGTACCTTCTGTTAAGGCTGGTGGCGCAGTTGAAGAACCTGCTGCTTGAATTTGAATATTAACGTTAGGGTATTCACGGTTAAACTCTTCAGCCCATAACGTCATTAAATTTGCTAATGTATCAGAACCAACACTCGACAAATTACCAGAAATTCCATTTACTTTTTGATACGCAGGTACACCAGCATCAACGGTTTGTACTGCTGTTGCCGTAACACTGAACATTGCTGATGTAGCAAAACCCATTGCTGCAATCAACGATTTAGTTTTAAAAGATATTTTCATTATGAAATCTCATGTTGGTTGTTGTGAAGCTATTATGCAATCCTAAGATTACAAGAATATGGATGTTATATGACAAAACCATGACATTACTATTTTATTTTAATAGCTAGACTCTGATGACACAGTCAAAATCAAATTTCTTCATCTAATAAAGATTTTGCGTAAGTTATAGATAACAATTGCGCGCAGCCAGGCTCTAAGGTTGACCAATCCTCAGGCATCTTCAAACGCACTAGCGATGAAGTTGGCAATAATTTATTGGTTTCTGGCAAACGTGAAGCGCCCACCAAATAAATCAATAAATCTTCCAAATCAGGATTGTGCCCCACCAGCAAAACTCTAGCAGCGTTAATTGGACACTCTGCTAATACTGATTTTATAGCCTCAAGTCCGGATTGATACATGCGCTTATCTTGCATAATATCTAAACCTTCTACCGCCAAAGCTTTATGGGCAATATTTGCAGTAGAAATTGCTCTTTTTGCGGGGGAACTTACTAGATAATCAGGCAATATATGCTGTTGTTGCATCCACTCGCCCATGCGTTGCACTGCAGTTTTGCCGCGTTTTTTTAATGGCCGGTCAAAATCATCAACTGCAAGATCGCGGTCAGATTTTCCATGCCTTAGTAAGCATAATTCTTTACTCATATTAAACACCGATATATTTAAAAAGCTGCCAAGATTAAAACTAGTCTACGATAGTCTTTGATTGTTACACTGTCATTAAATATTAATACGAGCTTGTTATTATTACAAAATGAATCGTTTATCCAATTCCTATCACACCATCAAGCGTCTTTAATATGTCACTACCATTTAACTTTATAACCAGTTTAAGCGCCAATAAATTTATTGCTAAGCTAAGCGACAAAGCGACTGTGCAATTGGTTTCTAAGCAATATTCGTTAAAAACATATTACGACAGCTTTGATTGGCGACTTTACGCAAAAGGTATTAGTTGTGAATTTAATCGATCAAAATCAAGCTCAAGCCTTATATTAAGAACCCTAAGCGATGATTCAATGATTGCTAGCGTTGATCTTAATGAAGTACCTAGTTTCAGCCATCAACTACCATCAGAAGAAATCCGACAACTTATTGAGCCCTTATTAGAGTGTCGTGCCTTACTCGCCGTATGCAATCTGGATTATGAAACTTATAATCTCAACATTCTCAATAACGATGAAAAAATAATCCTCCGACTCATCATAGAGGAGCACGATCTTTTTGATAACCGCGTTATCCTACTGCCCATTAAAGGTTACGATAAAGCAACTGAACATACCATAGAACTACTCACTAAAGATTTTGGCTTAATTCCTACGCATAAACCGCTACTATTAACCGCGTTACACATGCAAGGTCGAAAACCCAATGACTATAGCTCAAAATTAAATGTCAACCTAGACCCTGATATGCGCGCAGATATAGCTACTAAATATATCTACAGCCATTTACTTAAAGCTATTAAAGATAATGAACAGGGCACCATTGCTAATACTGATAGTGAATTTCTACATGATTTTAGAGTGGCTGTACGCAGAACGCGTGCAGGACTAAATCAACTTAAAAATCTATTACCTGAAAACACCAGCCAATACTACACTGATTTCTTTTCCTGGTTAGGGCAAGTCACTGGCCCGACTCGAGATTTAGATGTTTATCTGCTCAATTTCACAGATTATAAAAACAGTCTTCCAGAATCAATGCGTGATGATCTGCATCCACTTTATGACTTTTTATTGTCTAAACAAAACAACGCTCAAAAAGAGCTGGCTACAAAGTTACGTTCAAATAGATATTTAACCACTATCTCTGAATGGGAGCAGTATCTTAAAGCCCAAGCACCACTGACCCCAGTTGAGCCCAATGCCAAGCTGAGCATTAAGCAACTGGCTGATCGACGAATTTGGAAAAATTACAAAAGGGTATTACAAGAAGGTGATGCTATCAACGAGCAATCACCTGCTGAAGCTTTACATGACCTAAGAAAATCATGTAAAAAGTTACGTTATTTAATGGAATTCTTCCAAAACCTTTATCCTGAGCAGCAAATAAAAGTCTTCATTAAAAATCTCAAAGGCTTACAAGAAGTCCTTGGCGACTTTCAAGACTATGCCATTCAGGAACTGACACTAAAGCAGTTCGGAGAAGAAATGTTAGCTAATCAGGTCCCAGCCAATACGCTACTGGCCATGGGTGTGCTCATTCAAAATCTAGATACCCTTAGAACTAAGTCGCGTGATGACTTTTCTGCTAAATTTATACATTTCAAACACGAAGATAATCAAGACGCACTTCAATCTTTATTAAAAGACTAACCTCATAGTGCTGACTGGTTTACTCATTCAGCTATTGTCATCTCAATTTTCGATATGGGCAGCCATTATCTAATAATGGCACTGTAGAGCGCGTATCAGAATTAGACTACCGTTAAAATGACTTGTTTTTATGGCTATAATTAATTTTCCTGAACTAGAGCAACTGCAGCGTGTCATTGAGAAATTAGGTGACCGTGCCCATATCGAAATCATTGAACGAATTGCTTTTAAAGGCCACGAATTTCCTATTCATTGCATCACCTTGGGGTCTAATCGACCTGACGTGCCAGTCTTAGCCTTTTTTGGCGGCGTACATGGCTTAGAAAAAATAGGCTCTCAAGTTATCTTGTCCTATTTAGAAACAATCAGCCATTTACTAGACTGGGATCAGGAATTCTTAGCACGACTGGAAAAATCTCGACTTATTTTTATACCGATCGTTAATCCAGTGGGCGTATACATGGGAACCCGTTGCAATGGTAATGGTGTTGATCTCATGCGTAATGCGCCTATAGAAGGCGAAGGCGTTACTCGCATCTTTAGTGGCCAGTGTATTTCGCCTCATCTACCTTGGTATCGAGGCGATCCACTTAATATGGAAAAAGAAGCCCTAGCAGTATGTCGCGTAGTTGAGCAACAGCTTTTTAATGCGCCCTTGTCCATTGCTTTTGACTTACATTCAGGTTTTGGACTTAATGATCGCTTATGGTTTCCTTACGCATCTTCTAAAACCCCCTTCGCCTTTCTTGCGGAAATTTATGCTTTAAAAGTTCAACTTGATCGTTGCTATCAACATCATATTTATAAAATCGAACCCACTTCTCAAGAATATATGATCAATGGTGATTTGTGGGATTATTTATTTGATGAATTTAAATTACAAAACAATGAAGAACGTGTATTTTTACCGCTAACCCTAGAAATGGGTTCATGGCTGTGGCTACGTAAAAGTCCTCTACATTTATTTTCAAGACACGGCTTGTTTCACCCGCTATTACCACATCGGCAGCAACGAATATTTAGGCGCCACTTCGCGTTATTTGATTTCTTACATCGCAGCCTTTTATATCCTGAAAAATGGACACCGCTTACGCCAGAAAAAAAACAGACTTTTTATCAAAAAGCGCTGGAACTTTGGTATGAATAACGCAACAGAAAAACACTGGATACTGCTCAGAGGTCTTGCTAGAGAATCTAAGCACTGGGGTGCTTTTATTCCAAAGCTGCAGGCAATGTTTCCTGATGCGAAAATCACTTTATTAGATTTACCAGGTACCGGCTGCCTTTATCAAGAAACCAGCCCAAATACCATTGCACAAATTACACATCAGGTTCGTGCTCAGGCTCTTGCTAAAGGTTGCTTACAACAACCCGTTAATTTACTAGCACTATCACTAGGCGCCATGGTGGCTTGGGAATGGATGCAAAACTACCCAGAAGATATAGCTACGGCTACACTCATAAACACCAGCTTTGCCAGTTTAAGTCCTTTTTATCAGCGACTGCGCTGGCAAAGTTATCATCGCTTTATTAATCTGGTGCTTACAAGCAATGTAAGACAACGAGAAGAGAAAATATTACAGTTAACCAGTAATAATTCCGATGCCAATAGCTCCGTTATATTGGATTGGGAAAAAATTCAGTCTGAACAGCCGATTAGCTTTAAAAATAGTCTTCAGCAAATTCTCGCCGCAGCCAGCTACAAACCTAGCGATAAAAAAACGTCCCACCCTGTTTTATTACTTAATAGCCTACAAGATCGACTGGTATCGCCGCGTTGTTCAATGGCAATACAGCAACAGTGGCAACTAGAACTCCGCAGCCATGCTAGTGCAGGGCATGATTTAACCCTTGATGCTGGCGATTGGGTGGCTATACAGCTGATGGATTGGCTAAGTAAATGAGGACAAAGATAATCGCTCTCAATAGTAAATAATAACTACCGTGCTTAGGAAGACTCTATTGATGATAATGGCTTACTAATTAGCTCTACCCAATCCCTCCAAATAGAAATAAGCACTGCCATCAGTGCTGGGCCCAAAAATAAGCCTAGTAAACCCAAACACTCCATGCCACCAAAGATACCTAGCAAAGTCCAAATAAACGGTAATTGCACCGCTTTACCAATTAAAACCGGTCGTACGTAATTATCAGCAATGAGCGTAAGTATCATACCGTAAACAAATAAACCACTACCTAACAAGGCTTCACCGTTAACTAATAACACCAACGCACAACTAGTAAAAATTAATTTTGCTGCGTAAGGAATCATGGCAAAAATCCCTGTTATTGCTCCTAGCATGGCAGGATGACTTAAACCTACCAATGCATAAGCCCCCCCCAACAATAAGCCCTTAGCTAAGCCTATAAGTAATAAGCCATTCACTGTAGATCGCAAAGTCGCTGTAGCATGCTGGATATAGCGTAAGCTTTGCGCTCCGAATATATGTTGATGACTACTTATAGTCTTTTGAGCTAAGTAGTTGCCATACTGATAAACACTAAACAAAGCTACCAGTAGAATAAAAAAACCGAAAAAATAATGCAGTAGATGGCCAGCAATATGTTGGCTATAAGTACCGGCATTACTGGTGCTTAACCATTGTAAAATGTCATGATGGACTGTAGAACTACTTAGTAAAGTAATCCAGCTTTGTTGTAGCCATAAGCCGATAACAGGCAGTGAAGTCAACCAAACTGGGGGTGGAATGTTGATGCTTTTCACATCAGTGAGTAATTGAGACAGTGTTTGTGCCTCCTGAGCTAAGCGCAATAAACCATAACTCAGTGGTGCTAAAATCATCATGGCTATTAACAAAGTTAATAGCCATGCCGCCCAGTTTAATTTTCCTTGTTCAGCATTACCTTTTAATAGTCGTTGATAAAGAGGCCAAGTACAAATACCTATTACCACCGACCAAGCTAAATAGCTTAAGTAACTATGCAAAACCCAAGCACCTAAACTTAATAAAATAAAAGCACCGATGAATCTAGCGCGAGTTTGCAAGGTAGGGAACATAGTATTTAAATTAAAATTTTGTGAGACAAGCATTGACTAAGTAAGCTCATTGATTAGCATAAGCCCTAAGCACTTCTTTAACTATGCCTGAGCGTACGACATCATCAATACCAAACTCTACCACACTGACTTTTTTGGTATGTTTGAGTCGATTTACTGCATCAGCAAGTCCAGATTGCATGGCAATATCTTTCTGCTCTATATCGCCATCGATAATGACTTTACAGTTTTCACCTATGCGCGTTAAAAAAAGCTTCATCTGAGTTGGTGTGGTATTTTGTGCCTCATCTAATATAGCCCAACAGTTTTTAAAGGTTTGGCCACGCATAAAGGCTAAGGGTGTGGCACAGATACGTTTGTGCTTTATGAGGTAATCAACTTGTGAGCGCCCTAGACGGTCATTAAAAATTTGTCTAAAAGGTTCAATATAAGGGGCGTATTTGTCTTCGAGTTCACCGGGGATAAAACCAAACTTTTCACCTGCCTCAACACCAGGCCGAGTTAGAAATATACGTTCAATCTTTTTTTCTCTTAATAGATCTGCGGCAAGGCCAGCGACCACATAACTTTTTCCAGTGCCTGCTGGCCCTATGCCGAAGGTAATGATGTTTTCCATAATAGCGTTCATATAAACGCCTTGTGCTTTGGTCAACGGAACTATAGGTTCATAGACTCTTCTTTCTGTTCTAAAATCAACAAGGTCAAGTAACTCAAACTCTTCAGACGCGCTGTTATTTGTAATATTGCGGCGACTTCTACGATTAAACACTTCTTTTTCGTAACTTTTAATGGCATTTTTTCTTGGCATTGACAAGTCTCCTAGTTATTAATTTAAGAATCAGACAGAATTTTTTACCTATAATTTACTTTTAAGAGGGATTTTTAAATTTGAGCGGGTTAAAGCTTAATATGCTCAACGTTGACAGTATTCCAAATGGACTCAATAAAATCTGCATCCATTTTAGGCATATCATCTAATATCCATTGCACTAATACTTTGGCAATATTTGGATAACTAATTTGTATAGCCTTATCATCCTGTAACCAATGTTTAATAACAGCGGCATCCAGATCATTCATGGTGTGACCATAGCCCAATTGCTTTAAGGCCGCAGCATTAGAAATTTGCTCCATTTGTGCATGTAATGGTTTAGCGAGAATTTTTTTACCTAGTTGCAAGGCTTCACTAGCCAGCTCAAAACCCGCATTGCTGATAATGCCGGCGCAATCATATAAATCTTTTTGAAAGGCATCACGAGAAAGAGGGTTAACCACTATGTGCGCAAAAGTAGATTCGACCACCACAGGCGCATAAACATGAAAACTAAAATCGGTAAAGGGAGCTAATAACGCTACAACTTCGTTCTGATCTTCAAAAGGCAGATAAACAATGATTTTATTTCTAATGATACTTTTAGGCGTTTCAGGCGTATCAATTACAGGCGGCAAAATAGGCTGACCAAAGTGATGCCAATGTAAACCTACGCCAGTATGAGCAGGCGCAAAATATTTCATGACCTGATTAGCAATAGGGTCAGAACCTGCTCTTGGAATATCATGATTAAACGCATATTGATGACCGATACCTAACACCGCTCTTTTTTGTTTTCTACCAGCCCAGGAAGTAACCGGTTCAAAATCACTGATGACTAAATCATAGCCACTTAAATCTAATGATTTAATATCACTCAATAAGGTACGCGGCTTCGCTTCTAAGGCAGTTTTTAAGTAATTCACCTGACCTTTATGAGTATTAAAGGTTAAGCCTGTACGTACTTGATAATCTTTAAATATCGCCATATCAAAATACTGCTCTGCGGGGCGCCCCGTAAATTGAAAGTCAACATCAATACCTGCCGCATACAGTTCTTTAGCCATCACTCTAGCACGGGTGATATGACCGTTACCGGTTCCTTGTACGCCATAAAAAATCTTCATATTTGTCCTAAACTAAAAATTGCAATGCTGATGCCTAACAAAGAACCGGCCAAAATATCTGTAGGGAAATGCACACCCAATACCACTCGCGAGCAACCCACGAAAAATGCCCAAACATAAAGCAGCATCATTAAGGGAGGGAAGTAATAACTGAGTAAGGTTGCCATCATAAAGGCAGCCGAGGTGTGCCCAGATGGAAAGCTGAATTGATCAGAGGGAATAATAACACTATGGAAGTTTTCTAAGGCAGCCTGAGGACGATTGCGCTTTAAACCTTTTTTAAGTATCAAGTACACTGGCCGCTCTATTAGAAAAGCCAATAAAATAGCTTGTAAGCAACCACTACTAGGACCTTCATAGGCATACAAAATGGCTGCAATTAAGACATAGAAGAGTCCGTCACCCGTTTTTGATAGGTAGCGACAAAACTCTATTAGAGCGCTGTGTACACGCCTATTAAATACCCAAGTAAAGATAAAAACATCATATTTATGAATGGATGCGAACAGTTTCACAGCTTACTCCTAGACTAATTAGGGCGCTGCAATGACGGCGATTAGCGCTTTATATAACTAGCGTTTCCCACAGTCCTTCTACAGCTCTTTCATAGTAAAGAATAAAACTGTACTGTGACAGTTACATGAACGTTGCTTTAAGGTTAGATGACAGCGCAAGAAAATTCTGGCAACTAGACTGGGTCATATTTCAGTCTAAACTCTTATTTACTGGCTTACTTTAAGTTGTTTTCAACTTCAATATATTTTTGCTACGCTGATTAACATTTTCTCATCGCCGTAAGTTTTAAATTTCGGCACTTACTTCTCTTTAGCAAACGAAATTTGTCGCCCGCTTGTCATAGTGCTGTGTTATAAAGAATACAATTTATCAATCCCCATCCGCACACGCTTATGAAGTACCCTGCTCCACGCCCACCTTATTGCCATAAAGTATTCCCTGCAAATAAACAGCCCAGTCTATTTAACTGGAACCATTATTTTAAAATCCTGCTATTGGCTTTCACCAGCCTATCACTTACTGCGCAAGCTGAAAATTATCCTAATTTAAATACTGATGGCGAGTTTTCGTTGATGAGTGCATTGGCAAACCATGGTTGGCATAACTTGCAAGATGAACGCTGGAATCTCTACTCACAAGGGACTTATATAAGCAGCTATCATCCTGCATTCCCAGCTGCTTATACTAATTTAAATGACACTCCCAACTCATTGTCACCTAATGCAGAATTGGGCTTTACGGGGAGCGTGACTTTTTACGCCGGTGTTAATGCGTGGAAGGGCGGTGAGTTTTATTATGCCCCAGAGATGATCTCAGAACTGCCCTTTTCAGGACTCAAGGGCATAGGCGGCAGTATTCAAAACTTTGAACTGCAAAAAAATGGTACTCAAAGTTCTAGCTGGTATACCTCGAGAGCTATTTACCGACAAACCTTCTCCTTGGGTGGCACTGAAAATGCGGTTAATTCTGGCCCTATGCAATTAGCAGGAACAGTATCTAGTCGCCGTTTTGTTTTTACTGCAGGATCTTTTAGTATTCTTGATATCTTTGACAAAAATACCTATGCAGGGGATTTACGTCGGCAATTTTCAAATATGGCCTTTTTAACGAATGCTGCCTATGATTTTGGTGCCGATGCCCGTGGCTATACCTCGGGTTTTGCCGGTGAGTTATATTTTGATAACTGGGCCTTACGCTTTGCGCGGATTGCTGGCCCCTATGATCCGAATGAGATGTCTAGGAATCTTAATATATGGAATTATTATGGTGATCAAGTAGAAATTGAACATAAGCATGTACTTTATGGACTAGCAGGTGCGATAAGGATTTTAGGCTACAGAAATCGGGAAAGATCAGGGAGCTATAGTGACGCCATCTCAGTTTTTCAGACTGATTCAACTAAGAATGCAACGACTTGTACGACTTTTAATTATGAAAACCCCAATGCTAATGCCCCAGATCTTTGTTGGGCAAGAAAAGCCAATATTAAGATGGGTATTGGTATCAATATGGAGCAGAGTATTACCGAGGATATAGGTACTTTTTTTAGGGGTATGTATTCTGATGGAAAAACCGAAGTTTATTCTTATACTTCAGCGGATCGATCTCTGTCTTTTGGTGGCATTATGAAAGGTACCCGTTGGGGGCGAGCAAAAGATTCTATAGGTCTAGGTTATGCACAAAGTTGGATTTCCAAAGAGCACGTCGCCTACCTGAATATGGGTGGCATAGATGGTTTTATTGGTGATGGTAAGATAAGTTATAAACCTGAACAGGTTGTTGATGTTTATTATCAATGGCATGCCTTGCCATCGACTTGGATAACGCTGGATTATCAACATTTAGCTAATCCGGGCTTTAATGCCGATCGTGGCCCCGTCGATATTTATAATGGCCGCGTGCATTTTGAGTTCTAACAATCTTAATGTAGATACTCTGTTCAAAGTCAAAGGTATTTACCAGATGCCGGTCGTGGTTTGCAACCCCGACCGAAACGTTTAGATGCTTCAATAACTTTCGAAACCTTAAACGTTAAGGACGGGGTTATAAATCCCGTCCCGCTAAGAAACCGCTGAATGGCTGCGTAACATCAAATATTAATTACACCCTTGGCATCAAACTTAATTTTTCAACAACCTTATCGCCAAATTCAGCGGTAGAAATCATTTTTACGCCAGTGCCGGGTTTAGAAAGATCAGCCGTTGAATAACCATCAGCAAAAACACCTTGCATAGCCGCCCACACATTTTTAGCTTCTTCGGCCATATCAAAACTGTTTTCTAACATCATCGCAACAGAACCGATCATAGAATACGGATTGGCGATGTTTTTTCCAGCTATATCAGGTGCAGAGCCATGTGATGGTTCATAATAAGCTTTGTCATCACCAATACAAGCAGATGGCATAAGTCCTAAAGAACCTAAAATGCCGCCGCCTTGATCACTCAAGATGTCACCGAACATATTTTCCATGACCATTACATCAAATTGAGTGGGTCTGAGACATAAATTCGTTGCTGCGGAATCGACTAATTGATGAATGACTTCAACATCAGGATATTCAACCGCCACTTCATCAAGAATTTCATTCCAAAGTACGCTAGATTTTAAGACGTTACTTTTATGAATGTTATGCAGTATTTTCTTACGTTTTTGCGCTAATTTGAACGCTTGATGCAAGATACGGCTAATTTGCAACTCATCATATTCCAGCGTTTCTTTAACATAACGTAAACCTTGCTCATTGATGCCAGATTCTTTGTTACCGAAATAAAGACCGCCCACCAATTCGCGCACCATAATAATATCGATACCTTCACCAATGATTTCAGCTTTAAGCGGCGAAAAATGGGCAATGGCTTTGGGTAAAAAAACTGGACGAAAGTTAGCGTAAGTATTGTAACGGCGACGTAGCGGTAATAATGCGCCACGTTCTGGCTGTTTATCTATAGGTATTTTTTTAGATTCTTCATGACTTAAACCAATCGTACCTTTAAGAATGGCATCAGCTTGGTCACAAATATCGATAGTCGCTTGTGGAAAAGCATCGCCAAATTCAAAATAAGCGCAAGCACCGAAAGCAGCAGGCATTAATTCAAAAGTAACGTCATTGCGCTGTTCTATTAATTTAAGGACTTTGATGGCTTCTTTAGTAATTTCTGGGCCAATACCGTCACCGGCTAACACTGCAATTTTGTAATTTTTCATGTTTTCTTTGAAGTCTGTAGATGATTCACATAGTGAAACGTTATAAAGCTGGCTATTTTACGTTATAACGACTCAGCCTAAAATAAAAAGTCATGGTTTTTTTAAGCGACATTACTCAGTAGCAACGTTTTAGTCTCGTTTGCCGCGACTAGCACAGCAGGTTTTGTTGGGATTAGCCCGAAGGGGCGTGGCATGGATGCCACGCGTCGCTAGGAGGGCAGGAAGCCCTCTCTACCGACCCCCAACAAAACCGAGGAGCGCAGATCGAGCTGCAATCGAGCCGCCTTTTCTTTGGATACTTTCTTTTGGCGGAGCAAAAGAAAGTATCTCGCCCTCGGGTGCGAATACCCGATTAAAACAAGCGTCGTGATAGCGACCTCATTATTTCTTTTTAAATCACTGCTAAGACCAATTAGATGGCACACTGAGCAAGCAACTAAAATAATTATGACAAGACCAAGCCCAAAATAAAAACTTACGGTAAAATAGCGACCATGATGAAAGTGCGGCCATCCATGATCTATTCTTAAAACAGATCTGTTCCACTTACAAAATCAAAGTAGTTGCGTTGTCACTCCCGTTGATCTTCCGACTCGCCAACGCCTGTCGATTAATAGACAGATTTCTTATCGTGAGTAACCAGCCATGACACCTAACTTAAAATATTTACATCCCTATCCTTTTGAGAAACTAGCCCAACTTAAAGCCGGCATTGTTCCTCCAATCAATAAGTCAGCAATAGTCTTATCGATAGGCGAGCCTACCCACACAACTCCAGCTTTTATTGAAGAGGCGTTGTTAAAACATATCTCGGGTTTATCCAATTACCCAACCACCAAAGGCATAGTAGAGCTTAGACGCACCATTGCTGATTGGCTAGCACAACGTTTTCAAATTCCATCCGCAGGCATTAATCCTGAAACCCAGGTTTTACCTGTCAGTGGCACACGCGAGGCTTTGTTTTCATTTGCTCAGTTTTTAATTGATCCTAGCACTAAGCCCATCGTTATTATGCCTAATCCTTTTTATCAGATATACGAAGGTGCGGCATTATTAGCAGGAGCAGAACCCTATTTTTTAAATACGCTAGCTGAGTCAGGTTATTTGCCTGATTTTGATGCTGTGCCGGTAGACATTTGGCAACGCTGCCAACTTATTTATATCTGCTCACCAGGCAATCCCAGTGGCGCAGTGATGAGCGCCGCTGATCATGAAAAACTCATTAACTTAGCGGAACAATACGATTTTGTGATCGCCTCTGATGAATGCTATAGCGAACTCTATGACGATGAACAACAGCCACCTGCCGGTTTACTGCAAACAGCTTATAACATCGGCCATCATGACTTTAAACGTTGTGTAGTTTTTCATAGTTTATCTAAGCGTTCTAATGCGCCGGGTTTACGCTCAGGATTTGTTGCAGGCGATGCTGAGCTATTAAATCAGTATTTTCAATATCGTACTTATCAAGGTTGCGCCATGCCTTTACCTACGCAGTATGCGAGCATTAAGGCTTGGCAGGATGAAGAGCATGTTATCGAAAATCGTCGCTTATACCGTGAAAAATTTGCCGCCTTCATCAACATACTTACAGAAGTCTGCACCATTAATAAACCCGCCGCCGGATTTTATGTTTGGCTGGAAACACCGATCGCAGATACCGACTTTGCCCAGCAGCTTTTTGCTAGCGAAAACATCACCGTGCTACCAGGTAGTTTTTTGTCCCGTGAATTTCAAGGACTAAACCCTGGTCTCAACCATGTTAGAATTGCCTTAGTTGCTCCACTGGATGACTGCATAACAGCCGCTCATCGTATTAAAAATTTCCTTAACACACTATAAAGAAGAATCATGTCACAACTTGAAAATATCATTAACGAAGCTTTTGAACAACGCTTAGATCTTACACCCGCCAATGTTTCAGCAGAGATTCGCGCTGCCGTCACTGAAACTCTTAATTTACTTGATCAAGGCACCTTAAGAGTTGCTGAAAAAATCGACGGCGATTGGGTGACTCATCAATGGTTAAAAAAAGCAGTACTTTTATCATTTAGAATCAACGAAAACCGCCTAATGGATGGCGGCAATACTCGTTACTACGATAAAGTCGAATGCAAATATTCAAATTACACAGAAGAAGATTTCGCTAAAGCAGGCGTGCGCGTAGTGCCTAATGCAGTTGCTCGTCACGGTTCTTATATAGCCCCTGGCGCTATCTTGATGCCTTCTTACGTGAATATCGGTGCTTATGTAGGCAGTGGCACTATGGTTGATACCTGGGTTACAGTCGGCTCTTGTGCGCAAATTGGTAAAAATGTACATCTTTCAGGCGGCGTAGGCATCGGTGGCGTCTTAGAGCCTTTACAAGCAGGCCCGACTATTATTGGCGACAACTGTTTTATTGGTGCCCGCTCTGAAATCGTAGAAGGCGTGGTTGTTGAAGATGGCTGTGTTATTTCCATGGGCGTCTATATCGGCCAAAGCACCAAAATTTTCAACCGCATGACCGGCGAAATCAGTTTTGGTCGTATTCCAGCAGGTTCAGTGGTGGTATCGGGTAATTTACCTTCAGCAGATGGCAGTTACAGTCTTTACTGTGCAGTTATTATCAAACAAGTTGATGAAAGAACTCGCAGCAAGACTGGGATTAATGAATTGCTAAGGGATTAATTAGCTCTCTTATTGTTCCTCCACTCTGCACTTTGTGCAAAGTAAGTAATACTGTGTGTCTGGAGTAAAACAGCTTTAGCTGTTTTAAAAAGCAATAGCTGAAGCTCAGCACTCCAAGTTAAGCCGCGCGCATTCACCATTGATGCCGGATGCGCGTTGCTTATCCGGCCTACTCACTACTATTAATTTAAGGCAGTACCAATCTGCTTGGAATTAACACAAACAAATCACGATTAACATCGTGCCTACTAACATCTTCGAGCAAATAAACTATGATTAACAACGATGTATTACGCCGAGTACGCTATGCTTTAGAGCTTAACGACCAAACTATGATTGAAATATTTGCCTTAAATGATGTGATTATCGAGCGAGATGAGTTACTACACCTACTCAAAAAAGATAACCTAGAAGGTTATATTGAACTTGATAATGATCGCATGGATGCCTTTTTGAAAGGACTGATTACCTTTAAAAGAGGTGTACTAGAAACTCCACACGGCCAAACCAAGCCTGCAGAATTACCACTGACTAATAACAGCATACTTAAAAAATTAAGAATCGCCTTAGACTTTAAAGAAGACGATATGCTCAGCACCTTAAAGCTAGCAGACTTTCAAATATCAAAGGGCGAGCTGAGTGCTTTTTTTAGACAAAAAGGCCATAAAAACTATCGCGAATGCGGCGATCAAATTATTAGAAACTTTCTGCAAGGTCTTACTGTACGCTTTAGAGAACAAGACTAAACAACACCTATTAATAACTGACGTTACGCAGTACAGCGCTTTCACTCGTTTGCCGCGCTGAGCACCACAGATTTTGTTGGGATTAGCCCGAAGGGGCGCGGCATGGATGCCGCGAGGCAGTAGGAGGGCAGGAAGCCCTCTCTACCGCCCCCCGACAAAAACGAGGAGCGCAGGAAGAAGCTGCAATCGAGCCGCCTTTTCTTTGGATACTTTCTTTTGGCGGAGCAAAAGAAAGTATCTCGCCCTCGGGTGCGAATACCCGATTAAAACAACCGTCGCGATAGCGACTCATTATTTGTTTTTTATAACAGCTGAAGGCTGCTTAACATCAGTTAATAACGCCCTATGAGTTGCCGGTAATCTTCGGCCTCTTCAGTCTTTTCTCGTTTTATAGCGCCATCCAGATAAATCTGAGCTTTTGTTAATAATAAGCTGATAGCGGACTGTTGGTTTTCTTGAGATAACTGACCGCTATCAATGATTTTTTGCAGTGCTTTGATACGAAATCGATCCATACCCCAATACTTTTGCGATAACTGATCATCATGTCCGCCGTACTTTTTTATCTGCGGCTCTGCAATCAATAACACCGGATAGTTTGCAGTGATTCTAAGCCATAGATCGTAATCTTCACAGACTGGAAAATCGGTATCAAATACACCGACATCCTCAAATACAGAGCGGTGAATCATAGCTGTCGACGGCGAAATTGCGCATAACAGTAAACAATCATTAAATATCCAGCCACCCGTTTTAGTATATTTTTTAGCGGGATTAACGCGGATACCATTACGTATCCACATTTCCTCAGTATGACAAATCTTGCTCTCAGAATTGGCGAGCAAAGCCTTACATTGCTGCTTTAATTTATCTGGCAACCATTCATCATCTGCATCTAAAAAAGCCAGCCAGTCACCTTTGGCAAGGTCTATACCTAAATTTCTAGCGCTGCTAACACCGGCGTTTTCTTGACGAAAATAGCGTACTAATGGAAATTCCTTGGCTATCATCAGCTCTGTGCCATCGGTAGAGCCATCATCGATGACAATGACTTCAGTCGGCAGCAAGCTTTGAGCAAAAACGGATACTAAAGCGCGCTTTAGTAAGTCACGACGATTATAAGTAGGAATAACAACAGAAATAATCATATAGCTGGTGAATGTTGTTAATTTGAAGGTTCTGATTGTCGGGTTACGGCTAGCGCCTAACCCGACCTACAAAACTAATTGCTTTTCGGTTTCAAAATCGCTTTGGGTGTTTCTGAGCCATCGCTTTCAGCAGCATTTTTAATAAATATTTGTTTTAAACGATTAAAGGCCGACCACAAAGTAGTATCCATAATGGTCTCATTACCCACAGACACAATCACTCTCGCTAATTCGGGAATTTTGTTTTTGGTTGAAGCCATGTAAATAGGATGCACATAGAGCACGGTATTTCCCATAGGTAAAATAATCATACGGCCCATTTCAACAACGGAACCATGTTGATCCCAAAGAGTGAATTGTTCAGAAATATCAGGGTCTTGATTAATCAAAGCCTCAACTTGTGCTGGACCATTAACCTGTACATCTTTACCAAACTTATAAACCGTAATACTAGGCTTGTAATCTAAGCCACACTTAGTTTTATCTAAGGTACCCGCTATACCAATCATACTCAGATTAGTTCTATTAACAGGTGTCATGGGATTAATTAATACAAACTCTTCGGTATCATTACAATTACCGAAATCCATGGTTTGATAATAAGGTAAGACCGGTTGCTCTCTTACATTCGCCTGCGCCCAAGTTTCTGCTTGTTCATAAAACAACTCAGGGTTTTGCTGATGATATTTGGCATACACTTTCATTTGTAAATAATACAGATCACGCGGATAGCGTAAATGCTGCTTTAACTCCACAGGCATTTCGTCCAGATTTTTAAACAAGCCTGGGTAAGCATTGTAATAAGCCTGAATAATGGCATCTGAAGGATCAGAGATATAAAAATCTACATCACCATCAAAGGCATCTACAACAATCTTAACGGAATTACGTATGTAGTTGAATTTTTGATGACCTGCCAAAAAATCGGCTTCAGCAGGTTTAGAAACAGGATATTTATCAGATAAGGTATAAGCATCTTGTATCCAATAAAATCGATCCTTAGTTAAGACCAAATAGGGATCTTTATCAAGATGTAAAAAGGGCGTTAAATGATTAATGCGCTCGGTAATATTTCGGCGTATTTTGACCTTACTTTCATTAGAAATATTTGTTGAAAAGAATATCTTTTCATCTTTAAAATAAAGCGCAAATAATGCTTTTCTAAATAAAGATGGAATCGGAACCCCACCCTCGCCATGATATTCTTCGGAAATACTAGGATCAGTACCGGCAATACCTTCGACCTTCAATTTATTAGGCACGATGGCATAATCATAATGCTCCAGACCGTAGTAAATATCAGGATGCATAACATTAAGGCCCACATCGGAATGCATGTTTAAATCACGCAAATACCAAACCAAGGGATTATTAGCATCTTGGGCGGCCGGAGTTACTACCGCACCATAGCCATGTGTATAACGTAAATGGATGTTTTCCCAGTTTTGGGCTTCACGGGGTAGCTTAGAGGTATTAATTTCTCTGGCCGCTATATCGACCTGTCTAGTGTGATCAAGAATAAAATAACGATCTTCATCGACAGATAGAATATTGTAATATGGTCTTATCTCTTGTAATTGCTTATAGCTATCAATGATATATTCTCTATCCCATACTGGAATATTCTCAAAATGCTTTTGTGTACTCCAGGTTTCTATGTCCTTAGCTGCATCGAGCTTTATGGTCATATCAACGGTTTTAATATTCTTTAAATCATAAGCCGCTAAGGTTGAATCAATATTCAACTGCATAAAGGGTTTATTCGATTTAACCGGATTTGGATTAACAATATATTTTTGTATCGCATCAGGTATGGCCTGAATTTTAGGCAATCCCAACACGCAAAGAAACGCAATCAGTGTGATTAAAAAAGGCGCTTTGATACGATGCTTTTCTGAAAAAATAAACAATATAGCAGAGACGGCTGTCGCCATAAAAGTAGCAATGGCTAACCATATCAGCGGTAATTTATAGCGAATCTCTACAAAGCCAGGGCCATAGAATATGGGTTCGTAGGCGTTGGTATATAAAAGCGCATAGCGTTCTAGCAAGAAACCCCACACCACAAAAGCCACTACAAAACTGATTAATAAGGTTAAATGTACTTTGGCGCCTACGGGAAATTCTTTGTTTTGACTGGGTACAAAAATATGCTCTAGCCAATAAAGCACACCCACTAATGAAAAAACCAAACTGCTAGTGATGAGCAGTTCTTTTTGAATGAGGGTGTAAATAGGGTAAGAAAGTAAATAAAAGCTAACATCACGTCCGTAAACGTTTTCTGTTACGCCTGAATCAGTACCGAAAAAATACAGTAGCGAGGTTTCCCACTGATTATAAAAAGGTAGGGCGACAAAAATAGCCAGCGCTAAGGAGATAGGCGTATAGATCTTTACTGAGCCACTCATAAACATATCAGAAAAGCGCTGAAAGCGCAGGCGTTGATCAGCATTATTAAGGACTTCATCGCGGGGATTTAAACCCAAATATCGAGAGGCTATCCAGAAATGAAAAAAGAAAATAGCGAAAAATGCGACAGTGACGCCACCTGACAGAAAAAACTTATAGAGTAAGCGTAACCAAAAGTAAGCCCCTAGTTTTAAAGATTGGAACCACCACAGGTCAACAAACAGATCAATAAATATGAAGTGAAAAACGACATATAAAATGATAGTAATAACGAGTGTCGCGCCTAACGCGATAGGTAAGAACTTCAGATTCCGCATAGTGCCCTCAGAGATCGTATGGTTAAGCAGGTCGGGGAACTCTTTAGTGAGTACCGACCCCATCAATTAATGACTTTAAACAGTCACTGTCATTAGTGAATAGTTTGATTGCTGGTCTAGTTAAAGCCAGCCTATAACGTGCTACTGGTATTCTAACACTCTATAACCGTTTTTATTGCTGGGAATTAATATCATTCAACACTTTTGTTTTATGTGCTGGTTTCCAATCGGAGCTTAGTAGCTAGTCATATTCTTAAGTAGTTTTATATAGGAATACCTAAGACACAAAAAACCCCGCTAAGCCAAATGGCTTACGGGGTCGTTTGTAACTCTGGAGCTGTGTGAAACAGCCCTAAAATTTATAGGCTGTAGTACATATCGTATTCAGCTGGATGAGTACTCATACGTAAACGAGTGACTTCTTCCATTTTCAAGGCAATATAACCATCGATGACGTCATCAGTGAAAACACCACCTTTTTTCAAGAATTCACGATCCGCATCTAAAGAATCTAAAGCTTGATCAAATGAATGACAGACTTGTGGGATAAGATTTGCTTCTTCTGCTGGTAAATCATACAAATCTTTATCCATAGCATCGCCAGGATGAATTTTGTTTTCAATACCATCTAAGCCAGCCATCATCATTGCAGCGAATGCTAAGTATGGGTTAGCTGTTGAATCAGGGAAACGAACTTCAATACGACGACCTTTTGGATTATTTACAAAAGGAATACGAATAGAAGCAGAACGGTTACGTGCAGAGTAAGCCAACATAACAGGTGCTTCAAAACCTGGAACTAAACGCTTGTAACTGTTAGTTGATGCATTAGTAAACGCGTTTAATGCTTTAGCATGCTTAATGATACCGCCGATGTAATACAACGCAGTTTCAGACAAGCCACCGTACAAATCACCTGTAAACAGGTTTTTGCCGTCTTTAAATAATGATTGGTGGACGTGCATACCGCTACCGTTATCACCTACTAAAGGTTTAGGCATAAAAGTCGCTGTTTTGCCATAAGCATGGGCAATGTTAGCCACTACATACTTTAGAACTAAAACTTCATCTGCTTTTTTAACTAAGGTGTTAAATTTTACGCCAATTTCACATTGACCCGCTGTTGCTACTTCATGATGATGAACTTCTGTTACTTGGCCCATTTCTTCTAGGGTTAAGCACATTGCAGAACGCATGTCTTGAAGTGAATCAACTGGAGGTACTGGAAAATAACCACCTTTAACGCCTGGACGATGGCCAGTATTGCCGTCTGGATAAACTTTTTCAGAGTTCCAGCCCGCTTCTTCTGAATCAACTTTGTAAAATGATCCACTCATATCAGTGCCCCAACGGACATCATCAAAGATAAAGAATTCATTTTCTGGGCCAAAGTATGCAGCGTCTGCAATACCGGTTGACTGCAAATAAGTTTCAGCACGTTTAGCTAATGAACGTGGATCACGCTCATAACCTTTCATGTCTTTTGGCTCAATGATGTCACAACGTAAGATCAAGGTGTTGTCATCAAAGAAAGGGTCGATAACGGCAGTAGATGCGTCAGGCATTAAGATCATGTCTGATTCATTGATGTGTTTCCAACCGGCTACTGACGAACCATCAAACATGTTACCTTCTTCGAAAGTATCTGCATCAATGGAGTGTGCTGGGAATGTGACGTGTTGTTCTTTACCACGGGTATCACAAAAACGAAAATCAACGAATTTGATATCGTTTTCTTCGATCATTTTAAGTACTTTTTTTACAGACATGTAGGTTGTCTCCTGAGATTGGTTATTATTAGAACAGTGTTTTATGCCAAACGAGGTAACGATACCATTTTTTTTGCTAGATTCGCCACTAAAAAAAGAAGAACTCTGTTCGCATTATTTTGGTGCGGGCTTAAAAATCAGTGTTGACTGACCGCATTTGCTTAAAAGACCATTATCAGCGTAGCAATATCGTCAAATCTTTACACCTGCATTGTAATCCAGCGACAATAGTGGATGAATCGCACACATTTAAGGCAATGAAAATTAATAAACGCACAATGATGGTGCTAAAATAACCACAACAATATTCTTATCCCCGCAACCTACTGTAAATAGTAAAGTTTATTTTTTGGCACACTATCTGCTTAACTATAGTTGTGCTTTATGCCGAATGATAATTACGTTGTAATTTTGGCGACAAAATAGACTATTTAAATATATTGAGGGGAATTAAAATGAAAAGTATACCAAAACGCAAGTATCCGATGATGATAGCGGCGGCTAGCGGTCTGTTATCGATATCTATGAGCACAACCCCAGCACTGGCAGCGCCGGGCGCTGTTGCGGCATTAACAGGTTTTGATGTTAATGAAGCGGCCTTATTAAAGGATAATGGTATTACAGTCGGTGGCTGGGCTAATGCGGGCATTACTTATAATCCGAATAATCCTTCAAATGGCTTCAACGGACCGGTAACCTTTGGTGACCTTTCCGGCACACCTCAGCTAAATCAATTAAATATGTTTATTCAACGCGCGGTGGCAACAGAAGGCAATGCATGGTCTTTTGGCGGCCGTTTTGATGCCATGTTTGGTACTGATTCCATTTTTACACAGGCCTACGGGGTTCCTTATACAGATGTGAATACAGGATTGCCCAAAAATCGCGGCAATTGGGACCTTAGTCTTCTTAATATGAATACTTACGGCATTGCTTTGCCTCAAGCTTATATGGAAACCTATGTTCCTGTGGGCAATGGTTTAGATGTTAAGATCGGCCATTTTTATACGCCCATCGGTTATGAAACCGTACCCGCCAATGAAAACTTCTTTTACACCCACGCGTATACCATGCAATATGGCGAACCGTTCACACATACTGGCGCATTGGGTAACTATGCATTGAATTCCAACTGGTCGGCCATGGGCGGTGTCACTACCGGTAGTGCGACCGGCGGCTGGGATGGCGGATTTAATCAACAACTAGGTAACTGGAGTGGAATTGCTGGAACAACATGGACTAGCGACGATAAAGGCACATCAGCTAATATCGCGGGTACCTATGGCGCCACCTCAGAACAAAGCAGCAATGCCTTTGCTTTGTACAGTATCGTACTGAAGCACAATATTACCGATAAAACGCATTTAGTTTTGCAACATGATCATGGTTTTGCTAATGGCGTTATAACACCCTACGGTAGCAATCAAAATGCCCAATGGTATGGTATTAACTCGCATTTAACTTATGATCTTAAAGATAATTTAACCATAGGTATGAGGGCAGAATGGTTTGACGATGCCAACGGTTTTCGGGTCGGTTCTCCTGGCCGCGTTGCTGCTGCTAATTACGTTAACAATAGCGGTGGCACAACTAGCTATGCTGGCAGTACTTATAGCTCGACATCAGCCGCTGCTAATTATTATCAGGTGACTTTGGGTGCAAACTGGAAGCCAGTAGCATGGTTAAATTTACGTCCGAATATACGCTATGACCATGTTTCAGGATCAAACGCAACTGGCGGCGGCTCATACAGCCCTTTCGGCGGTAGACAAGATCAAGTATTGTTCTCTACTGACTTTAACGTTAATTTTTAAGGCAAGCACTCAGTTTTGATATTCAAAAAAATGCGCCTAACCGGCGCATTTTTTTTCAAAGGCTTTTCACTATCACTATGGATAGTGATCAATTATGTAATCATGTTACCTAAATCAATACTGATTTAGAAAAGTGCAATCGTAACATTCAACCCCACTTTAAATGTGGCACTAGTTATTTTTGAAACCAGTCGTATGAGAGATGGATTAATACTATATGATACGGATTGAGAAGAATAAGCTTCTCACAATTTATTCCGAACCCTCATTGGAACTCTCATTAAAAGGCTTTTTAAATATTATGAATATTGTTAAAAAAATAGCGTTAACCTTGTCTATAGCTATCTCTTTAGGCGCTATCAGCGCTACTGCTTACGCGGAAGAATCGGTTAACGTCAGTGAAACTATTACCTATGTTGAACTAGCCTTGGCAGATGTCAATAAAAGTGATTTTTCTGCTGCCATATTACATTTAAAAGCAGCACGTTCATCCTCTGAGCGTATTACTGGCAATGAAACCGTCGTAAAGCAAGCTAACGCCAACGTTATTCAAGCTCAAATACTATCTAAATCTGGTGATGTGCAAAAATCAGCTGACGAATTAAATAAAGCATTAGTGCTTTACAAAACGTTGTAAGCTCCTGCGCAGGAAAATAAGTCATTGTGGTGGATAAATTTTATCCACCCTTTTTTTGCCAGCTAATTATTCAACAATGACGATCTTTATTTAAATAGTTACAAGGCAAACAACTCACGCATTTTTTGCCCTGGACTTTCAGCCCGCATAAAAACCTCGCCAACTAAAAAGGCGTAAATATCATTATCTAGCATCAACTGTACATCATCACGAGTATGGATGCCGCTTTCAGTAATGATGATGCGATCATCTGGTATTTGTTGTTTTAAATCTATGGTCGTTTTTAATGACGTTTGAAAAGTACGCAAGTTACGATTATTAATACCTATTAACTTAGTTTCAAGTTTCAGTGCACGCTGTAACTCATCAGCATCATGAACTTCAACTAAGACATCCATACCCAGCTTGGTCGCAGTATCCGATAATTCATGAAGCAGACTATCTTCAAGAGCTGCCACAATTAATAAAATACAATCGGCACCCAAGGCGCGAGCTTCATAGATTTGATAGGCGTCTATCATAAAATCTTTTCTTAAGACCGGTAACGGGCAGCGCTCTCTAACCATCTGCAAATAAGCTTCTGATCCCTGAAAAAACTCTTTATCGGTTAATACCGACAAACAAGCCGCACCGTTCATGGCGTAATCTTGACCTATCAGTACCGGCTGAAAATTTTCTCTAATAACACCTTGGCTGGGAGAGGCCTTTTTTATTTCCGCAATAATAGCCGGCTTCTTAGCAAGCACCTTATAATTTAGCGCATTATAAAATCCTCTAGGGCGCTCTACTCCACTGGCAATGTCTTCAAGATTAGCAATGGACATGCCGGATTTACGTCTGGCGACTTCTTCGACTTTTTTTGCCAGTATGGTTTTTAGAATATCGGGTGTTTGAGTCATGAGTAATGTAATTATGAGGTTTTTGAATACGCAATTAATGCGTCGAATTTGGCTCTAGCAGCACCACTGGCGATAACTTGCGCGGCTTTTGCTATACCTGCCGCTAAGGTATCGGTAATATTAGCCGCATAAATGGCAGCACCAGCATTAAGCTGAACGATATCCCGTGCCGCACCGGCTTGATTATCTAGCACAGACTTTACTATCGATAAGCTGTCGACTGCATTATTCACAGCTAGCTCATTTAAAGGCGCGCGTTTAAAGCCAAACTGTTCTGGAGTAATGGTATAGCTTGAAACAATGCCATCTTTAAGTTCAGCAATGCTTGTCGCAGAAGCAATACTGATTTCATCTAAACCATCTTCCGCATTGACCACTAAAACATGCTGGCTACCGAGTTTTTTTAATACCTGCGCCAGTGGTTCGACCCACTCTTTGGCAAAGACACCTATTAACTGGTTGGGTGCGGCGGCAGGATTAGATAAGGGCCCTAATAAATTAAATAGGGTTCTAACCCCCATGTCTTTACGCACTTTAATCGTATGCTTCATTGCGCCATGATGTTTAGGCGCAAATAAAAAGCCGATGCCGATTTCATTGACACACTGCGCAACTTGTTCAGCACTTAAGGCTAGATTGACACCAGCAACTTCCAGTACGTCTGCACTACCACAACTGCTGGATACCGAACGATTACCATGTTTAGCAACTTTTCCGCCAGCAGCAGCAACAACAAAAGCACAAGTGGTCGATATATTAAAAGTATTTGCGCCATCACCACCCGTGCCACAAGTATCTATAATATGTTCACCGGCAATGTTCACTCTGGTCGCTAATTGGCGCATCACTTCTGCGGCAGCGGCAATTTCATCTATGGTTTCACCTTTACAGCGTAAAGCGATTAAAAATCCAGCGATTTGTGCATCGGTAGCGTTACCAGACATAATAAGGCGCATCACTACACGCATTTCATCGGCATTAAGATTTTGCCTATCTAGCAACTTTTGTATGGCGTGTTGTATGAGCATTTATTATTGTATATTTTGATGGCAAAAGAAAAGTCTAACGGTCTAAAAAGTTCTTCAATAATTCATGGCCAAATTCTGTGAGAATCGACTCGGGGTGAAACTGTACGCCCTCGATATCCAAGGTTTTATGCCTAACGCCCATGATTTCATCCATCTCACCCTTTTCATTTTGCGTCCAAGCAGTAATTTCTAAGCAATCTGGTAAAGTTTCTTGCTCGATAACCAAAGAATGATAACGAGTCGCCGTAAATGGATTATTTAAACCCTTAAATACACCAACATTATGATGATAAATCGGTGAAGTTTTACCGTGCATAATAGCTTTAGCGTGGATGATATTACCGCCAAACGCATAACCAATACTTTGATGACCCAGACAAACACCTAAGATAGGAAGCCGCCCTGCAAATTTCAAAATGGTGGCAACAGAAACACCTGCCTCTTTGGGCGTGCAAGGTCCTGGAGAAATAACGATTTTATCTGGCGCTAGCTGTTCTATATCATCAACAGTAATCTGATCGTTACGGACAACCGTGACATCAGCACCCAATTCGCCCAAATACTGTACGAGGTTATAAGTGAAGGAATCGTAATTATCGACCATAACCACTTTTACAGCGCTCATAGTAGCTCTCCTTCTAAACCAGCTTCGGCCATACTAACAGCACGAAATATAGCGCGAGCTTTGTTCATGGTTTCATCCCATTCGTTAGTCGGTATGGAATCATAAACGATACCCGCACCGGCTTGTATATGTAAGACATTATCTTTAATAACCGCTGTTCTAATGGCAATCGCTGTATCCAAATTACCTGACCAAGCGATATATCCGACTGCACCGGAATAAATACCGCGCTTTACAGGCTCTAGTTCATCAATAATCTCCATAGCTCGTATCTTTGGCGCACCACTAACCGTACCAGCCGGAAAGGTCGCGGCTAATACATCAAAAGCATTTTTACCCTGCTGCAGTGTTCCTGTGACATTTGAAACAATGTGCATAACATGAGAATAACGCTCAACGATCATTTTATCGGTTAATTGTACAGTACCTATTTCAGCGACACGTCCCGCATCATTTCGGCCTAAATCAATTAACATTAAATGTTCGGCAAGTTCTTTTGGGTCTGCTAATAATTCATGTTCAAGAGCTATATCTTGTTCTGGCGTAACCCCTCGTCTTCGAGTTCCGGCAATTGGCCGCACCGTGACAGTATTATCTTCAAGCCTAACTAATATTTCTGGTGAAGAGCCTACGATATGAAAATCATCCAGATTTAAATAAAACATGTAGGGCGATGGATTTAAGCAGCGTAAGGCACGATATAAATTTAATGGCGAGGCGTGATAAGGAATCGATAAGCGTTGCGATAACACCACTTGCATAATATCGCCATCAGTAATGTAATCCTTAGCTTTACGCACAGCATCTTCATAACCTTGTTGAGTAAAACCGGAAACAAAGTCCGATTCTTCAACGGCTCTAGGACTACTATGACTTTTTGGCTTGGCAGGCATGTCGCGTAAGCGCTTAGCTAATTCTGCTACTCGCGTCACCGCACGATCATAAGCATCGACTTCTTCTGGATTTGCATGAGTCAGTAACAACACCTTGCCTGATAAATTATCAAACACTAGCATTTCTTCTGACACCATCAATAAAACATCAGGACAACCTAGGGCATCTGGCTTTTCCGCTCCACGTAGTCGTGGCTCTATATAATGTATCGTTTCATAACCGAAATAGCCGACCAAACCACCGTTAAAGCGAGGTAATTCAGCAATATCTGGAACTTTATAGCGCAACTTAAATTGCTCAATCCAAACCAACGGATTATCGTGCGTCACGGTTTCTAATAATTCGCCGTTTTTTTCCACCCGAATTTGATTGCCGCTGATTTTAACAACCGTTTTACAAGGCAATCCTATAATGGAATAACGGCCCCACTGTTCCCCACCATGTACGGATTCAAATAAATAGGAATACGCGCCATCGGCTAGTTTTAGATAAGCACTTAGCGGTGTATCCAAATCAGCCAGAACTTCACGGCTAACGGGAATGCGGTTATAGCCTTGCTGGGCGTAGTTATTGAATTGTTCTAGGGTCATGATGGTTTTGTTATTCAACGTGTTTTAAAGAGTATCGTACGAGAACTGTACCCTAAATTACTTTTATATCTGAATTTTCAGAATCATAATTAGTTCTTTATCTTTTTGATATTAAGAATTTGGTATGAAACTAAAAAAATAGAAAGGGTAAAAGCTTAATGCTTAAACCCCATCCTAAAAAGCTAAGTTAAACAGCTAATGCTAATTCAGCACGCATTTCATCAATAACTTTTTTGTAATCAGGTTGGCTGAATATCGCTGAACCCGCAACGAAAGTATCAGCACCCGCTGCTTTAATCGCTCGGATATTGTCCGTTTTTACGCCACCATCAATTTCCAATCGAATATTCAGACCACTGTCGTCAATTCTTTTTCTAACCAATTTTAATTTATCCAATGCTGATGGAATAAATGATTGACCGCCAAAGCCAGGGTTAACTGACATTAATAAAATTATGTCTAATTTATCCATGACATAATCTAAATAATGCAGAGATGTTCCTGGGTTAAATACCAAACCTGCTTGGCAACCGCAATCTTTAATCAATTGCAATGTGCGGTCTATATGCACTGAGGCTTCTGGATGAAAAGTAATAATGCTAGCGCCAGCTTTAGCAAAATCAGGAATAAGACGGTCTACAGGCTCTACCATCAAATGCACATCAATAGGTGCAGTGACTCCATGTTTTCTTAAAGCTTCACAAACCAAAGGTCCAATAGTTAAGTTAGGTACAAAATGATTATCCATAACATCAAAATGCACGACATCAGCACCGGCTTTTAAAACGTTATCAACTTCTTCACCTAATTTGGCGAAATTAGCAGATAAGATGGAGGGGGCAATCCAGTTTTCATTCATGTTCTGTTCCTCTGTGTAAAACGGTTTATTATATCTTTTTTTTATTGGCTAATCTTCGTTATAAAATAACGCTGCATGCCATCATACAGGAAACACAATCAATGAAACTAGTGACCTTTACTCATAACAAGCTATCCCGTGTGGGTGCAGTCATTGATGATGTCGTTATTGATAGTTTAAGTAGCGCTAATATTCCTAATACTATGATCGATTTTCTTAGTGCTGGACCACAAGCATTGCTAGCGATGCAGGCATTAATTGACAGCGGATTAGGACGATTTAATCTAACTGATGTTAAGCTTAATGCCCCCGTTCCTAGGCCTGGCAAGTATCTTGGCATCAGTTTAAATTATGCTGATCATATTACTGAAACCGGTGCGGATCAACCCAAATACCCCAGTTTTTTTACTAAACAAAGTAGCTGTGTGATTGGCCATGGTGATTTTATACACCAACCTAAAGTATCTGATAAATTGGATTATGAAGGCGAACTAGCTTTTGTGATCGGTAAGCGTTGCCGACATGTCTCCGTAGACAAAGCTCATCAGGTGATTGCTGGTTTTACGATTGCTAATGATGTTTCAATCCGTGATTGGCAGGCGCGCTCAGCGACCATGATGATCGGTAAATCATTCGATACCTGCGGACCATTGGGTCCTTGGATAGTAACTCCGGATGAACTCGTTGATCCTCATCATCTCTCCATTAAAACTTGGATAGACGATGAATTGAGGCAGGACGGCAATACTCAGCAAATGATTTTTAATTGTTACGAAATGGTCGCCTATTTATCTCAAGCTATGACACTAGAGCCAGGCGATGTCATTACTACCGGAACCCCTAGCGGCGTAGGCGTAAAGATGCATCCGCGTGGCTATATGAAGCCTGGCCAAACCGTCAGAATTGAAATCGAAGGCATAGGCACATTATCTAATCTCGTTATAGAAGAACCTGAAGAGATAAGTCTATAAAGTGGCTTAATTCTAATACAAGGTTTTAGCTGTTTTTTCTGAGATGAAAAAAACTTAATTTCTTTTGCCAAGAATTATCAACCGGCCTTATAGGCAGAGGAAATAATACCGTTACTTTTAGGCCACCAAATTGGGAAACGCCTAAAATTAGATCGGCATTATGGATCGCGGCAATACGTTGTACTATTGAAAAGCCAAGCCCCGTGCCTTTGGCGGTATTGGCTGTTTCAACACAACGATGAAAGCGTTCCAATGATTTTTCATATTGTTCAGGTGGAATACCGGGGCCTGAATCTTCAACACAGAGTTGTAAATATTTCTCCTGGCCGGTTACGGTGATTAAAACAGTACCTTTAGGAGGTGTATATTTAATCGCGTTATCAATAATATTGCGTATTAAGATGGCCACTAGCGGACCATTAACGATAACCGGCACCGCATTTTCTTCGGCAAACTCCATAAGAATACGTTTTTTATGAGCCTCAGGTTCTAAATCAGCAATAACGTGAACAATCTCACGACTAACCATCGTATTCTGTTTAGTTAAAAATTCAGTGTTAGATTCAATACGTGAAAAGGTCAATAGTTGCTGCACCATATAGGTCATTCTATTAACCCCTTGCTTAATACGCGAAAGCGCTTGCTTACGAACTTCTTCATCGGTTGTTCTTAAAGCAACATGGGCTTGAGTTAGTAATCCTGCAAGCGGCGTTCTTAACTCATGAGAAGCGTCCGCAGTAAAACGACGCTCATGTTCAAAGGCTTGCTCTAACTGGACAAAAAGATTATTGATCTCATTGACAACAGGCACCATTTCATTAGGTAGTCTTTTAGCTGACAAAGGTTTAAGGTAGCTAGCTTCTCGCATAGCCAATGCCTTTTCTAATCTATTAATTGGATTTAAAGATAAACCGACAATAAACCAAATGACTAAACCTAAGACCGGTAAACCAATTAAAAATTGTGTGACTAATTGCGAAGATATTTCATCGGTTAACTCGGCTCTAATCTCTTCTTTTTGTGCGACACGGATAATATATTCTCCTGTCGAATTGGTAATATTGAAAACATGCCAAATATGATCATCGATATTGGTCTCACTGAAACCATGATCTGCAGTAGAAAAAGCAAAAGTGGGCGCACTATCTGAACGTAATAATAAGCCATTCTTTTTGGACCATAATTGAAAGGCGATTTTTTTCTCATACTTATGACCTAAGGCACTCGCTTGTAACAAATCGTCAAATATAGGCCATAACTCTTCATCAAAATCAGTTTGACTAAGTCCATAAACAGGAATAGCTGAAGTGTTTTTTGAGTGCAGTACTAACCCATCATCTTGGGACCAAAGCTGAAAGACTCTTCTACTGTTAAATTTATGTTTTATTGCGTAATCGTTTAAAAACTCATCAGGTTTTTCTTGTTCTTGGTTAACATGCCCAGACAATGAACCTTCGCTCACTAAGCTTTCTACAAAAACATTAAGAACTTTTGCTGATTGCGCTAATTCAGCATCAAATAAGTTAGCTACTTCAGCGCGTGTGACTTGATAACTCAAATAAGCGGTAACCCCCCAAATCAACATAGAGGCTGAAAGCAGCGTTACTAATAATAATTGGCGTAGGGAATAATTCATAGCTCTTCGTCATTATCAATAATATAGCCCACACCTCTGACTGTGCGAATTAATGTTGGATCAAGCTTCTTTCTAAGATAATGGATGTGCACTTCAACTGTGTTGCTTTCTACGTCAGAATCCCAAGAATAAAGACTTTCTTCTAACCTAGAACGAGAAACGACTTTACCGATATTGCCCATTAGAAAGCTTAGAATTTCAAACTCTTTTTGCGAAAGCTCTACTTTTTCATCGTTATAAATGACTAGATGAGAGGCTGGGTCGAGAATAATACCTTTATACTCAATAGTTGGGGCGCTTCTACCTTCACTTCGTCGCGCTAACGCTCTTAATCTTGCGCAGACCTCATCTAGCTCAAAAGGCTTAATGACAAAGTCATCTGCGCCGCTATCTAAGCCTAATACTCGATCAGAAATAGTATCTTTAGCCGTCAGCACCATAACAGGGGTTTCATCTTTACGCGCCCTTAATGCCTTTAATATAGACATACCATCCATATCAGGCAAATTTAGATCTAAGACGATTAACTCATAAGCATTCAGTTTTAAAGCTTCATCAGCCTGTTTGCCATTAGTTAACCAATCAACAGCGTAGCCTTCCATTTTTAAACCTGCAACCAAGCCATCGCCGAGTATTTCATCATCTTCAACCAATAAGAGTCGCATTTATTTTCCAGAATCATTCATCAGTTATAAGCTATGCTCAATTAATTAAGCTAGTTGTATTTCTAAGTGACTTTGCCATGTTGAGCAGGAACATCTCGTCTAGCGGCCCCTGTATAAAGCTGTCTAGGACGACCAATTCTTTGATCAGGATCAGATATCATTTCATCCCAATGCGCTATCCAGCCCACGGTTCTACCCATAGCAAACATGGCGGTAAACATATTGGTAGGGATACCTAGCGCATGTAAGACGATACCTGAGTAGAAATCGACATTGGGGTAAAGTTTTTTCTCAATGAAGTAATTGTCTTCCAGAGCAATACGCTCCAACTCAAGTGCTAATTTAAAAATCTTGTCATCATGTAAGCCCAGCTCTGTCAGAACTTCATGACAAGTGGCCCGCATTAATTTGGCGCGCGGATCATGGTTTTTATAAACCCGATGACCAAAGCCCATAAGCCTGAAAGGATCATTCTTATCTTTAGCTTTCTTTATAAAATCAGGGATACGAGAAACATCACCTATTTCATTTAGCATATTAAGGACTGCTTCATTAGCACCGCCATGCGCAGCGCCCCAAAGACACGCTATACCCGCTGTAATACACGCATAAGGATTAGCACCACTGGAACCTGCCAAACGAACCGTAGAGGTCGATGCATTTTGTTCATGATCGGCATGAAGAATTAAAATGCGATCTAAGGCTCGAACTAGAATAGGGTTAGGCACATACTCATCGCAAGGCGTAGCCAGCATCATGCGCATAAAGTTTTCCACATAACTGAGCTTATTTTGCGGATACATAAAAGGCAAACCAGTACTGTATCTATGACACATAGCCACAATAGTCGGTACTTTCGCAATCAAACGGATGGCACTTATCTCTCTATGCTTTTTAGATTTTATATCTAAGGCATCGTGATAAAACGCTGACAAAGCACCCACAACCGCCACCATGATAGCCATAGGATGAGCGTCACGACGAAAACCTTTAAAGAAGTTGGTGAGCTGATCGTGCACCATGGTATGCAGAGTAATAATACCTTCAAATTCCTGCATTTGTGTTTTATCAGGCAGCTCGCCATTCAGCAATAAATAACTGACTTCCAGAAAAGTACATTGCTCTGCCAGTTGCTCAATGGGGTAACCACGATAAAGTAAGATACCTTCTTCGCCATCAATGTAAGTAATGGTTGAGCTACAACTAGCTGTAGAGGTAAACCCTGGATCGTAGGTAAATAAACCTGTTTGTTTATAAAGTGTTTGGACATCGATAACATCGGGTCCTATCGTTCCAGATAAAAGGGGTAGCTCACAAATAGGCTGAGCATTCTCATTTAAGGTAATGCTGCGTAAATCATTCATAACTTTATCCCTTCTAAAAACACGATATCACCTTGGTAATTCATAATGGCTTAGGTTCTAGCAACATTGGCAATGGCTAGCTTTGCCAATTCAGTGACTTTCGCCCAATTTTTCTGCTTAACAGCATCCTCAGGCACTAACCAAGAACCACCGACACAAGCCACATTGTTTAAACTCAGATAAGCATTGTAATTTTCAGGTGAAATGCCACCAGTTGGACAAAAAGTGACTTGAGGAATGGGGCCAGCAATCGATTTTAGCATCGGTATACCACCAGCGGCTTCTGCTGGAAAAAACTTAAAATGATCTAAGCCCGCTTCCATACCTACCATCAATTCTGATAACGTAGATATACCAGGAATTAAGGCAATATTTCCCTCTTTAGCAGCACGTAGTAAAGCCGGTGTTAAGCCAGGGCTAATGGCAAAAACAGCACCAGCGTCTTCAGCAGCCTTTAACTGTTCAGGCGTAGTAATAGTACCTGCCCCAACGATCGCCTCTTTGACTTCCTGACTAATCAATCGAATAGCTTCCAGTGCAATCGGTGTACGCAAGGTTATTTCTAATACCTTAATGCCACCAGCCACTAAAGCTTTTGCTAACGGCACAGCATCATCTAGGTTTTTAATGACCATAACCGGCATAACAGGGCCAGCGTTTAAAACGTCTGTAGGTTGGATTTTCCAATGCTTTGTATTCATGGCGTTACTCGATAGTTTTGTAAGTCGGGTTAGCCATAGCGTAACCCGACGAATAGATTAAAAGTGATGGATTAAATAATTACAGTTTAATCAACAAGAAATAAATTAGACGCTCCAGTTTCTGCAGAAGATGCACCTAGACGGAAACCACCAAACATTTCGCGCCCCATACCATAATGATGGTTCTTTGCAGAATTGGGCACTGGAACTCGAGCATTGAATTCAGCCTCATCGACTAATACATTAATATTGCCGGTTTGTAAGTTCATAGAAATAATATCGCCATCAAGAACTTTTGCTAAAGGACCTCCTGACTCACATTCTGGACATAAATGGATAACCGAAGGCACTTTACCTGAGGCGCCTGACATACGACCATCAGTCACTAAGGCCACTTTATAACCTTTATCTTGCAACACGCCCAAGGGCGGCGTCAGTTTATGCAATTCTGGCATACCATTAGATCGTGGACCTTGAAAGCGAATGACGGCCACAAAATCTTTTTCCAATTCACCACGCTGAAAAGCGGCGAGCATATCATCTTGATCATCAAACACCACCGCAGGCGCTTCAACGATATGATGATCCGCAGATACGGCAGACATTTTTGAGATACCTCGACCTAAATTACCGTGCATCACATGTAAACCACCGCCGGTAGCGAATGGTTTTTCAACCGTGCCTAGTACTTCAATATCCAACGACGTTTCTGGAACGGATTCCCAAACTAAGGTATTTGCAATTAACTTAGGTTCTGCTCTATAGCTATTCATACCACGCTCATCGGCAACAGTAAGGATATCTTCATGCAAGAGGCCATTGCGTAATAATTCGGCTATAAGCACACCCATACCACCAGCGGCTTGGAAGTGATTTACGTCCGCAGGACCGTTAGGATAGATTTTAGCAATTAAAGGAACGGCTTTGGAAAGTTGATCAAAATCATCCCAATTAAGCACGATGCCCGAAGCTCGAGCAATGGCGATTAAATGCATGGTGTGATTAGTTGAACCACCGGTTGCCAACAAGCCGATAACGGCATTGACGATGGCTTTTTCTGAAATCATATGGGCAATAGGCCGATAATCATCACCCAGTGCCGTAAACTTTAAAACCTGAGTCGCAGCAGCTTTGGTTAACTCTTCACGTAACGGTGTGTAGGGATTGATGAACGAGCTACCAGGCAGATGCATGCCCATAATTTCCATCATCATCTGGTTACTGTTAGCCGTTCCATAAAAGGTACAGGTACCAGGACTATGATAAGAAGCCGATTCCGCCTCTAAAAGTTCTTTACGACCAATCTTTCCCGTCGCGTAATCTTGGCGAGCTCGAGACTTTTCTTTATTAGTTAAGCCACTCGGCATAGGGCCTGCAGGGATAAATATAGCCGGTAAGTGGCCAAAACTAAGCGCACCTATTAATAATCCCGGTACAATCTTGTCACAGACGCCTAAGTAAATAGCGCCATCAAACATATTATGGCTCATACCTACCGCAGTAGTCATAGCAATAAGGTCACGGCTAAATAAGGACAGCTCCATACCGGGTTGACCTTGAGTAATACCATCACACATGGCAGGAACACCACCAGCTACCTGAGCTACACCACCTGCTGCCCTAATAGCAGCTTTGATGACATCAGGCGCATCTTTATAAGGTTGGTGAGCCGATAACATATCATTGTAAGAAGTGATAATAGCGATATTGGCTTTTTGATTGCCGGTTAAATCAGCTTTTTCACTAGCACTACAAGCAGCAAAGCCATGAGCCAAATTACCGCAACCCATGCCTGAACGTATAGGACCTTTTTTAGCAATACCATTAATATAATTAAGGTAAGCAGAGCGAGTTGGATAGCTGCGCTCAATAATATCTTGAGTCACTTTTTCAATAATGGGATGCATGGTAATTCCTTCTGTATTTATTTAATTAATGGCGTCTATAACTAGCGTTATTCTTCCCATGCTCGGCCATCTCTGGCAATCAAGGCAACCGAGGCAACTGGTCCCCAAGTACCTGCAGAATAAGGTTTAGGCGCGTCTTTATAATGATGCCAAGCATTTTGGATAGAATCTACCCAAGTCCATGCTTGTTCAATTTCTTCTCGACTCAAGAATAAAGTAGGATTACCACGCATCGCTTCCAAGACTAATTTCTCATAGCCACCAAAAATTCGACTTTCCTTGAAGGTATCTGAAAAACTCAAATCCAATCGCGTTTTTTGTAATTTGATGTGCTCATCAATACCAGGTATTTTATTGAGCATTTCGATTTCTACACCTTCATTAGGCTGTAGATGAATAATTAATTTATTCGGTGGTAGCTCACGAAAACTATCTTTGAAGATATTGTGCGGTAGCTGTTTGAAATAAACGACAATTTCAGTACGCTTTCCTGTTAAACGTTTTCCAGTGCGCAAATAAAAGGGCACGCCCGCCCAACGCCAATTATCAATATCTACCCGTAAAGCCACAAAGCTCTCGGTGGTGCTTTCTTTATTAGCGCCTGCTTCGTCTAAATAACCAGGAACAGTCTCACCTTTGATATAGCCGCCGGTATATTGTCCACGCACGGTTTTTTCTTCAACGTTATTTAGCGTTATGGGACGCAGTGCTTTCAGGACTTTTATTTTTTCATTATGAATACTTTCAGCTTCCAGATTAACCGGAGGCTCCATGGCAATAAAGGTCAAAATCTGCAATAAATGATTTTGCAGCATGTCCCGTAACTGTCCGGTTTTATCAAAATAATCCCAGCGACCTTCAATACCCACCTCTTCAGCCACCGTAATCTGAATATGATCAATGGTGTTGTGGCTCCAGTTAGTCGTAAAAATAGAGTTAGCGAAACGTAAGGCCAATAGGTTTAATACCGTTTCTTTACCTAAATAATGATCGATACGATAAACCTGTTTTTCAGTGAACACGCTAGCGACAACATCATTAATTTCTTTTGATGACTTAAGATTGTGGCCGATAGGTTTTTCCATGACCATGCGTGAAGTTTCCGTCAAAACACCGCAATGCGCCAAGCCTTGGCAAATATTTTTAAAAAGAAAAGGTGAAACCGCAAAGTAATTGACCATGATCCGCGTTTTCTGGTCTATCACAGCATTTAACTGCTGGTATTGATCCATCTGGGTCAAATCAATTTTCAAATAAGATAAGCGTGCTGAAAAACGCTTCCATACCACCGTATCAATATCGTCATTTAAAAACTCTTTCAAGCTAGTGTGCGCAAGCTCAATAAACTCTTCGTTTTTTAAACCTTGTAAATCAACACCGATAATACGAGTATCGGTTTCAATAAAGTTCGCATTTTCAAGGCGATATAAAGAGATGAGTAGTTTGCGCCTTGAAAGATCACCTAGCGCACCATAAATAACTAAATCACAGGGTTTAAATGTTTTTTTATGGTCCATATTGGCTCTTTAGGGTAATAGTGATGGGCGGATATAGGGAATAATAGGCTGGCATTATCTCAGAAACAGACTAAAAATGCTGTACTGTCTGTAGTTTTTACCAGCACTCACATAAACAACAAGTGTGTTTTAGTAGGATAAAAGCAGATAAAACAACATCTATAGCTGACTTAAAAAAGTCTGATCACACTAACCTCGATGCTGCAAAGCAGAATCGAGACTATCAACCTCTAAGTCGGCGAGGTCATATGCCCCGTACGAAACGTTTAAAGCGTTGCTGAATAAGTAAATCCTTAGATCATCTTTAAAAAAACAACTTTATTCTGACCCAATCATGGAGAATATTCATAGCTAAAGACAGTGTAATATTTACTGCCGCGCACCTTGTAAGGTAAGTGCGTTATATTTAATAGATACTATTTATTCTTATTTAAAATAAGGCGTTATAAAGATTTTAATGCCTGATAATACCGCTAATAGTTGTGTTGCCAGTTGATACAATTTATTCAACATGGCCGCCTGTAATTCCTGATCATCAGGATAATCATGTGAAAAGGTATTACGTGCTTCACGCATTAACAACCAATCATCTGCTGAAGCAATCGCACCTATTTTTTCGAGCCGATAAAGTTTGTCAATAAATGCTTTCAGTTCACCAGGTTCCTTGGTTATTTCCAATACGGCCGGGAACAACTTTGCCCCCATTAAGTCCTGTAACTTAGCAAAGCGTGTGGAGAATTGATCCAGTATGGCAAGCTCTACGTCATTTATTTGCTTTAAAGTTTGTCCTGTAAAGGGAATATGTTTTTGCAGTTGAGTCATAGCCCAGCTCAAACGGTCGGCATGGCGGTCACAAATTTTAATGATTTCAACGGTGGTTTCTTTCATTGCAGTAACACCCCTGTTTGCTTGGCGATACGGTAAATAGGTAGATCAACGGCACTATCGGCTCTATGCAAAACCACATCAATCTTTTGCTCGCCTATTTTTTTATGTAAATCTCTGAGAAATTGCAACTTGGCCGTGATTAAATCAGCAGGTTTTTGATTTTGCGGTTCAATATATAGATCAATATCACCGCCCTTAGCCTGATCATCAACTCTTGAGCCAAATAACCAGACTTGTGCATCTGCGCCAAAATTACTTTTGGCAGTTTCGTAAATGCTTTGTCTTTGAAAATCTGTTAAACGCATCAAGTAACCTATTGATGAAAAGTTAAACGCAAAATTGATAAGGTAGTTCGTAGGTAGAGCTATAGCGAAACCCATCAGGCGGGTGAAACAACAAAAACCATGACACATTGCATCACTGCCATTAAGCCCCATAGTTTTAGCTTATTTATACGCCGTTTTTGCTAAATTTAACTTTATGATAACAGCCGTGAATTTTTACTATTGCGAAATATTAAGGGCTTTTCATTAGCCGCTAAGCTACTTTGCGCGGCGGCATCTATAGCGTCCTGAATAACACCATGATGAGGTGATTTGCTACAAACGGGATCGGCGTTGTACATATCGCCTGTTAATAAGTAAGCCTGACAATGACAGCCACCAAAATCTTTATCTTGCTCATCGCAACTGCGACAAGGCTCTTTCATCCAGTCTTTGCCTCGAAAGAAATTGAAAGCCTTTGATTCATTCCAAATTTCTTCAATACTGTAATCATTTACATTCGGGCAATCCAATCCCGGCAAGTCACGAGCCGAATGGCAAGGCAGAGCCACACCATCAGGGGCAATGGTTAGAAAAGTCGTGCCCCAGCCATTCATGCAGGCTTTAGGTCTATCTTCATAAAAATCCGGCACCACATAATAGATTTTCATTTTACCTTCGACTTTTTTCTTAAAAGCCTGCGCAATGGCCTCGGCTTTTACAAATTGTTCCTGAGTCGGCAACAATAAGTCGCGGTTGGCATGAGCCCAACCATAATATTGAGTATTAGCGATCTCCAGATAATCAGCGCCTAACTCTTCAGCCATCGCCAGAATTTCCGCCATCTGATGAATATTTTCCCTATGAATCACCACACACAAGACCATGGGATAACCATGTTTCTTAACCAAATGCGCTACGGCTTTTTTATGCTCAAAAGACGCAGTACCGGCGATATGATCATTGAGCTCTTGGCTACTCGCCTGAATGCTGACTTGAATATGATCTAAGCCCGCCTCTTTTAGCTGGATGATTTTTTCTTCGGTGAGCCCATAACCGGAAGTAATGAGGTTGGAGTAATAACCTAAATCTCTGGCGTGCTTAACGAGCTCAGGCAAATCTTGACGTGTTAGCGGCTCACCACCCGAAAAGCCTAATTGCACCGCGCCCATTTTCCGTGCTTGAGTTAAGACCCGCAGCCAATCTTCAGTGCTTAATTCAGCTTGATAGCGCGCATAATCAATCGGATTAGAACAATAAGGACATTGCAGAGGACAAGCGTAAGTCAGTTCTGCCAACAGCCAGCGCGGAGGGGTATTAGTTTTGATTGATCCAGCCATTTTGTATAGCGACCTCTAAGAAAGCGGTGACATCATTAGTAAGGCCTGCGGTTGCAAACTTTTGTTCTAGGTCGCTGACAATTTGAGCAACCGTGCGCGTGCCATCACAAAGCTTAAGAATTTCAGCTGAACTTTGATTAAGCTCTACCATGCCTTCTGGATAAAGAATAACCTGCTTTTGCTGGGCTTCTTCCCATTGTAGGCGATGGGTGCGGGAAAAATGTATGGGCTGATCTAAATCTAAGGGCATTTTAGTATGAGGGTTATTAGGCGGCGTTATGTATAAATTAACTCGGCCTCTTAGTGTACCTTCGCCAATTAACAGGGTCTTCTGTCATCATCGCAATAAGGATAAAGGCCAAAGGAGTAGCATAGCATTTACTCCCTAACTGACCGTGAATCAAATGATAGCAATACTAAATACCCTGAGTCCACACTTAACAACTGACTCGCTAAAGCAAATGCCCTTAATTATGATAGCGGTGCTGCTATCGATCCAGAATAATTCGCAGTAGATCCATCCTTCTTTGCTTTAGATAATACCTTCTTTGCTATAAAGCTAAGCTACTATCCAGTATAGCTGGCCTTCTTTACTACATAACAGACCATCTTTGATTTAAAGCTAACCTTCTCCATTGTAAAGAAGACCTGCTCTGCTGCAAATCTAACCTTCTTTACAATGGAGAAGATTATCTCTGTTTTAAAGGAAATCTTCTTCACTATAACGGAAATTGTCAATGTAGTTGTCGCCTCGACGGTTAAAACTTACGCTACTTTTCTTGCTTGAATATCTATATCTTTCGCATCAGCTTCTTTGGCTTTATCGGGATTAAGATGAACCTTTTCGATTCT